>Ga0208813_1000100_pt1 | contig 84275 bp, 78 predicted proteins | sample MalvireepMed_904_FD_184250 | JGI IMG/M metagenome (GOLD analysis project Ga0208813, IMG submission 184250) | Marine viral communities from the Global Malaspina Expedition - Malaspina viral metaG DeepMed_904 (SPAdes) (version 2) | ecosystem: Environmental > Aquatic > Marine > Oceanic | place... | reverse complement strand
ACCGAGTGGGTGCGAGTTCCCGCTGGGGAATTGAAGGTGTTCCCCGTGCCCACGGGGATGAACCGCTATAAACTGCAATGGCGAACACTTGGCATTAGTGTTCCCCGTGCCCACGGGGATGAACCGTGGGGTATAATGTCCCATTAAATCCACCTATTGTGTTCCCCGTGCCCACGGGGATGAACCGCCATCTTGACGCAGCGAGAACTCGATAAACTGGTGTTCCCCGTGCCCACGGGGATGAACCGGCACTAATCAAACCTCTGATTATTTCAATCACGTGTTCCCCGTGCCCACGGGGATGAACCGAGTCTTAGGCGTAACCTTGATGCTGCGCTTGAGTGTTCCCCGTGCCCACGGGGATGAACCGCTTGATTTGGATTTCGTTTTTAGAATTACATTGTGTTCCCCGTGCCCACGGGGATGAACCGAAACTAAAAGGCAAAGAAAAAAAAGGGTAGGGTGTTCCCCGTGCCCACGGGGATGAGCCGCGGAATATGGAGGACTTTAAATACGGTATTTAGGGAGTTAAGGGTCAGAGTACATTATCGCTCAGACTGGCAATGTCCACTTCCCCTAAACTAAGACTGATTAAACTAGTGATGCCAAAAGCTTTGTAAAAGGCACAATATCTTGTTTGGCGCTGGCTACTTCCAACGCTTGCATATATTCATCTCGCCGCGTAACCGGCACAATTGTCCAAGGGTAGCCACCAGATGCCATCATTAGATTCATGATAAATTTCCCCATTCTCCCGTTACCATCAAAGTAAGGGACAACAGCTTGTTGCCCCATTATGCAGCGATGTTTATGCTCACCTGCGATTATCGCTTTCATCTGTTATGAATGATGTGTCCTAAAGATCACATAAAGCCCCAAAATGGTTACTCTAATAGGTTAAAAGGCACTTAACGTAACCAAAAGTGCACTTTATAGTGAAAGGTGTGACAGCTGCAGCATTAGCAGAAGAGATCGGCGACAGATTGAAGCAAGCTCGACTAAATCGAAACTTAACACAAGCAGAAGTTGCGGAGCTTGCTGGCATTGCTCGCAAAACGGTTTTAAATGCAGAAAAGGGAAAAGTTCAGCTCAACATCATGATTGCTATATTAATGGCATTAGACCTCACGCAGCAGATTGATCTATTTCTTCCTAAACAAGAAATTTCTCCCTTACAGCTGGCCAAACTGCAAGGAAAGAAAAGGCAGAGAGCCTCTGGCCAGCGCAGTAACAAAGATGAGGAAACACCAGAATGGTAATGGAAGCCATTACAATAACATACCAAGACGATGTTGTTGGTGCAGTGAGTTTTGACACTGAAAAGGGACTTGGGTCATTTGAATATGATCCAGGCTTCATTAAAAAAGATATCGAGCTGTCCCCGATCAAAATGCCATTATCGAATCGTATTTATAGCTTTCCCGAACTGGATTTCAATACCTTTAAACTCGACCTCATTAAAGAGTTTCAGCGATGAAAAGAACAAAAATTCCTATAACTGCGCGGGAATATTCGCCGCAATCTGGCGAAAGTGAATTACCTTATTTACACCGATGCGGTAAAAGGGCATCTCACTTCGGAAACGCTTAGCTTTACCGCTGACTATTCCCTAACACCCCGAATATTCCCATCCATAACAAGCGTCTTAGCCTGCACGCCTTCAGCATCGTCTTCAAAACGAACACTACTACCATTCTTGGCAAAGAATCGCCCGCTTCCCTCATGAAAATATTCTTCATTTTCAACGTAGGGTAAGGCGTTAAGCACAAAGCCATTGCTTGTTTTTTCTAGCACCACATCAACATTAACAGGGGTAGTCACCACATAGGTTCCAATATATTTAGTTAGTTCCTTTTGGCTTATGGGTACTAACTTCTTAACCTCAGCTTCCGAGTAGCCTACATCTAACGCTTCTTTTAAACGTATTTCTAGCTCGCTTATTAACTGCATGCCATTGTTGCCATTAGTCATGATGGCGTAGCCATTGCCGGTATCTAACTCAAGGTATAGCTGCGACATAAATCCAGCATCTGCGCCGCCGTGACCAAAGCCCAGAGTTTTACCGTCTTCATCCATGTTGATAAAAAAGCCAATACCAACATTAGGTGCTTCATTGGTTGGCGTATTGTTGGTTAACATTTCTCGTGCAGTAGCTTGCGATATCCAATCTGTTTTTTGCCCCAAATACGCGCTACGAACGCCGCTTGCCATTTTCAACATGTCTGATGGCGTGCTCCACATGCCTGCTGCTGCAAGCGTAGCGTAAGTATGCGCGCCACCTTCTACTGGTGCACCGTCACCGTCGTATGGCGTAGCCATATTGTTTGATAGGTTTTTCGATATGGGCTGTTCGAAGCCAGAGCGCGTCATGTCTAAAGGTGTAAACAAAAGCCGTTGTGACATAACTGGCAGGGGCTCGTTAGCTACGTCCTGCAAGGTAAGTTGAGCAAGCGTAGTGCCGCCACCTGAATAACGCATTTGCGTACTGGGCTTAATATCAACAACAACGGCGTCGGTATTGGCTGGAAATGCACCTTCTAACACTTGCTGCAAAGTAGGTACTGGCTCACCAGCTGCGTAACCAGGGAAGCCGTGTACGGTGGTGCCAGCCGTGTGGCTTAATAATCTGCGTAATGAAACAACCTCTTGCCCAGTCCATTCGTGTTCGGGCAATTGCCAGCTGGTAAGCAAGTTATTTACGTCGGTATCTAAATCAATAGGGTTATCTTGGCGGTATTTCATTAATACCGAGGCAAATGCGGGTTTAGAAATACTGCCTGCTTGGAACACTGTGTTTTCATCAACAACCAGTTCAGTGGTTACATCTTTAACGCCGCTTTGCATGGTCCACGCTAGTTGCCCATTTCTCATAAACGCGGCAGACACACCAGGCACATCATAATGCGCTTGTCTTTGCTCTAAAGACTGGTAATCAACCTCTTGCCCTTCAATTCGAATGCGTTCAGCCAGCCCAGTTTTTAAAAGGTCAGCTTCTTTTAATTCTGCGGCAGCAGAGGGGGAGGCGGGTAGGGTTTCAGGCTCTGTACAGCCCAATAACGAAGCTAAACAAAGCGAAAGTGTTAAAGAGGCAAAGAGCTTGTTTGTTTTCATTATGTGTATTCCATTACGAGTGAACATACCGGCGTATGTTCCTATTATTATTCGGTCAATGCTAGCAATATGCTAAATCAGTCACTCAATAGCTAGTCGTCTGTACCTTTCGCAATCTTCTTTCGCAAGTTAGCCAGCCGCGCTTTATAAGCACCATTCTCAACATTTTCTTCATAGCTCATTGCTAGCGCTTTCTCTCTCATTTCAAGCGCTATGGCTAATTCGCCGTTAGCTTCATACCCGTCTGCCAGACTGTCGTAAGCATCAGATTTGTTAGGGAAGCGAGTTACATTTTTCTTAAAAATTTCAATGGCGGATTCAAAGTCTTGTTTGTTTAACGCCGCATAACCCGCGTGGTTTACGGCTTTATATTCTGGCTTTGCTTCAAAAGCGTATTTTGCAGAAAGGTCTTTATAGTATTGCTCTACCGCAGGAATGCCTTCCTGTATTATCGCACCTGTTGGGCGTAACGAATTTAGCTGCTTTTGAAGCGCCAAGCTCATACCTGCAAGCGCAGTGGTGTTGTGGCTTTCAGATGTATCCAGTTCGGTATCAAAGGTAAACCCTTTTCGTTCGCTGCTATTTAGTAGTTCAACGTAACTTTCGTATGCGCTTAGCATGTTCCCGCCTTCGTTACCCATATTGATATAAAGGTGTTTGTTAAGGTCGTTATCTGACGCAAAGAACGCTTTTGCCTCTGGAAATATCACTTCTTCGTGCCACCACAAACTTGGGCTAAATGCGAAGTAAGCTTGAAACAGTTCAGGCCGCTCTTGCAGTGCGTATAAGGTAAAAAGGGCGCTTAATGAATGCCCGGAAATGATCCCGTAGTTATTGGTGCGATAGTTTGCCTCTACGTAAGGCTTCAGTTCTTTTTCTAGAAAGTCTAAAAAGTTGTCGGCACCACCAGATATTCCTCACTGGTTGTAGCTTTCATCATAGGTAGGTGTGAAATCTCGCGTGCGCTCTGTGTTGGTAATACCAATAACTATCATTTCTTGCGCCATTCCAGACTGATTGAGCAGATCAAGCGTGCCTACGGTATGGGCAAAATTTCGCTGTCCATCTAGCAAATATAAAACTGGGTAGGTGGTGTTTTTATAGCGGGAATAGTTATTAGGTAAGTGAATAAGTAGTTCTCGCGACTCATTCAAAACTTCTGACGTGATTGTTGTAACTACGGCTTCGCCACGCACTTTGGCGTTTACGTGAAAGCTAAGGCTTAGGCTGAGGGTAATTACAGCGCCGATAAAAACGCAGGCAAGTTTTTGATACATTTGAAATTCCCTTTTTCGCTATCAGGCACGAGATTTTTATAGTTTGTTTATCCTACGCTGTCATAGCCGCTCTTACTTGTCAAAAAATAGCCAAATATTAGCCAGCTAAAAAGAAAAAATATTGTCCTCTTATCATATGCGCGACTGACGTCTCTGGCGACGTTCACGGTCATTTTACTCGTTTTGTATTTTTACATGACCCACAAATAGAATAGTGGGCCAAGTGAAAATTAGCTGTACTGGCTTAAGGAGCCTGTAACACTTCCCGTACCTACCGTAAAACCGAACAGAAATATCCTTGGCAACAGTTTTTTAATTATTTTTGATAATGCTGTTATACCACTTGTACCGCCCCATACCGCTAATTACATGTGCAAAAAACTATCTCCGCGCAGCAAGGGCTCTTATTACACCGCGAATTTCAGCCAAGCCTTTGAGGCGACCTATACCCGAATAACCAGGGTTCACAGTTTTTCCAATGTCGTCCATCATTTGATGCCCGTGATCGGGGCGTATGAAAATATCTTGTGACATACCATTTTCAGCACGACGCTGCTCTTCTTTAAGAAGCGCATCAATTACCGCCACCATATCTACGTCACTATCTAAGTGGCTTGCTTCATAAAAGCTACGCTGTTCTTTAGGGTCTCGTGTTACCCCCCTTAAGTGAGAGAAATGTATACGCTCTCCGAATTGCTGAGCCATTTCAGGAAGGTTGTTGTCTGGCCTACTGCTATAGGTTCCAACGCACAAGGTCATTCCGTTTGACGGGCTTGGTTGGGCATCAAATAAAATATTTAAATCATCTGCCGTGCACACAATACGAGGTAGACCTAGCATGTCACGCGGCGGATCGTCAGGATGAATAGCGAGCTTGATACCCGCAGCTTCTGCTCTGGGAAGTACTTTTTCTAAAAAGGAAAATAGGTTCTTGCGCAGTTGGTTGGCATCGATATCTTTATAATTTGCCAGCATGGCGCGGAAATCTTCAATGCCGTAGCTATCTGTCATACGACCTGGCAAACCCGCAATGATGTTATTCGTCAGGGTTGAGCGTTCTGCTTCGGTCATCTCTTCGAACACCCGCTTTGCTTCAACTAACTCTTCTTTGCTGTACTCATTTTCAGCGTTTTCGCGCTGCAGAATGAACAAATCGAATGCAGCAAACTTGGGTTGGTCAAAGCGCAATGCATAAGCCCCACTTGACAGGCGATAATTTAAGTCAGTGCGTGTCCAATCAATTACCGGCATGAAGTTATAGCAAATGGTCTTAATGCCACATTTGGCTAAATTTTCCATGCTCACTATCCAGTTTTCGACATACTTTTCGTGCCCAGGCCTCGCAAGTTTAATGTCTTCATGCACGGGAATACTTTCCACTACCGTCCATTTAAGTGGGCTTTCATGGGGTTCACAGGTTTCGATAAGCGCTTTATACGCTTTTATATCTTCTACTTGCCAAACTTCGCCGGTAGGAACACTGTGCAAAGCACTTACTATATCTGTGGCGCCAGTTTGTCTGATTTCGCTAATTGTTACCGGGTCATTAGGACCGAACCATCTCCAAGATTCACGCATACTTTATTTATTACCATTTAAAGACAAAAATCGGACTGGAGGTTGCTGATTACGCCCGCTTTCACCGCATGCTGATCAAAGCAAACCCACGCTACTGCCTCTTTATTGTGGTGTTGCAATACTAGCTCTACACCTTGTTTTAAAATCTCTCCGCCTCCTTGCATATTGTCGCAACATAACACTGTAAAGGGCTGCCTATTCTGTTCTGCACGATTAACACAGTTAGCAGCAATGAAACCATAAATGGCTTTGGGTGAAGATAAAGACGTCAGATCTGCTGCGATATCGGGATGTGATTTATCTACTTCACCTATTTCGGATAAGGTAAGCTGCTTCATGTTCTGCCTTTCGGTTACAGTCACCCTGAAATACAAGCAACATACCGAGTGTACTTACCAATTCAGAATTAAACAAATTTAAAACTTTGTAGTTACGAAACAGTATTAATAAATAACATTTTAACAACAAGGAAATTAATACATAAGTATAAAATTAGGTGAGATATTGGAATGACCGATTATAAGTTTAGTGTATGTGACAGAGTATGTGATAGTGCCTCTTGATGGTGAGGCAGCGTATTAGGGGGGATTTATTCGCTGACTGGTTTTGTGCTTTTTTCGTTCACAGGCGGTTTACTCTGGGCTTGTTCTACTAGCTTTGCACGTTCTGCTTTAGGGACATAAGCTGGCTTACTGCTTTTATGAAGTTTAACTTTCTCATCTTTTTCTGTTATGAATAACGCTTCCTAAATATCGTATAAAGCACCAAAATGGTTACTCTAATAGGTAAAAATGCACTTTATGTAACCAAAATAGCACTCTAAATGCCAACTTGACAGAGTTTCTTTAAAGTCCTAAATTAAGAACATTAAGTGCGTATACCTCTAATAATGTAACTAAGTTAGGACTTTATAGTGAAAAGCGTGACAGCTACAGCATTAGCAGAAGAGATCGGTGATAGATTGAAGCAAGCTCGGCTAAATCGAGACCTAACACAGTCTGAAGTTGCGGAGCTTGCTGGCATTGCTCGCAAAACGGTTTTAAATGCAGAAAAGGGAAAAGTTCAGCTCAACATCATGATTGCTATATTAATGGCATTAGACCTCACGGAGCAGATTGATCTATTCCTCCCTAAACAGGAAATTTCTCCCTTACAGCTGGCCAAACTGCAAGGAAAGAAAAGGCAGAGAGCCTCTGGCCAGCGCAGTAACAAAGATAAGGAAACACCAGAATGGTAATGGAAGTTATTACAATAACATACCAAGACGATGTTGTTGGTGCAGTGAGTTTTGACACTGAAAAGGGACTTGGGTCATTTGAATATGATCCAGGCTTCATAAAAAAAGGCATCGAGCTGTCACCTATCAAAATGCCATTATCGAATCGCATTTATAGCTTTCCCGAACTGGATTTCAACACCTTTAAAGGCCTACCGGGTTTAATAGCTGACTCCTTACCTGATGATTTTGGTAACGCAGTTCTCAACGCATGGGTTGCAGGTCAAGGTCGATCACCTAGTGACATTACCCCACTGCAACGCCTTCAATATACGGGAAAGCGAGGCATGGGAGCGCTTGAGTATGCGCCAGCTACAAAGTTACGAAGTTTAAATGCTTCACAGCAAGTAGAAATCCAATCCCTCGTTTCAATCGCACAAGAAATCTTAGATTTACGAGGTAATTTTGAAGTAGAACTTAAACAAAGTGGCCAAGACGATAGGGAGGCAATGATGTCTTTATTATCTGTTGGCATGAGTGCGGGAGGAGCACGACCGAAAGCCGTATTAGCATTTAATGAAGATTTTACTCAAGTTCGCTCGGGCCAAACCAAAGTGCCAAGTGGTTTTACTCATTATTTGATGAAATTTGACGGCGTTAGTGAACACAACAAAAATCAAGAAACCTTCGGTGACCCATTAGGCTATGGTGCAATGGAGTTTGTTTATTATTTAATGGCTAACAAATGCGGTGTCGATATGATGCCATGCCGCTTACTTCATGAAGGCAATCGACGCCACTTTATTACACAACGGTTTGATCGAAATAAAAACAACAAGGTACACGTACAAACATTAAACGGGCTTGCTCACGTCGATTACAAAAAACCAGGGGCATTTTCTTACGAAGAGTTATTCGGCATTGCCAGACAATTGAAGCTTTCTGCTGTTGAAGCTGAGCAGCTATTTAAGCGTATGACGTTCAATATTATTGCTCGAAATCATGACGACCACTCAAAGAACTTTGCCTTTATGTTAAAAAAAGACAAATGGTCTCTCGCACCCGCTTATGATTTAGCATATAGCTATAAACCAGGCAGTAAATGGGTGAATAGCCACTGGATGAGCTTAAATGGTAAAAGAGATAGATTTACACGAAGTGATTTCTATCGTTTAGAGAAACTTAGCCCTATTTTTAGCAAGAAAAAGATCGACGATATTATTGATGCAACCATTGAGCACATATCAACTTGGCGTCAGCTTGCTGAGGAATGGGATGTACCAAAAACTCTGATAGACGAGATACAGGAAAACTTGCGGCTCGATATTTAGTACGTTCAGAGTTCGATACTCATTTCCGCTATTCGCTCATTTGAGTCCTAAACAGCCACTGCAGAGGCTATTAAGTATGTTTTCAACTCTAGTTACTACTACTCGTGATACTGGCCAATTAGCAATTCTTATCTATAGGTTTTGGTGTTATATCATTTATAGGTTTTAATGCCGCTTTTTAGCCGTTAACCCTTATTTTAATGTCATCGAATTTGATGATTTTTAAAAAGAAGCTGGTTTTAATTAGTTCTGCGTTTACGGTCGAGTTTAAACTCGACCTCATTAAAGGGTTTCAGCGATGAAAAGAATAAGAGATCCAATAACTGGACGGGAACATTAGCCGTCATCTGGCGAAGTGAATTACCTTATTAATACTGTTCTGGTAAAAAAGCATTGGCTGTTTTTTCTAGCTCACCAACACAACCTAGCAACGACTAGATTTTCAGACGTGCTTAGTGAAAACGCCCAGTTATTTTTCTCACACAAACGCTGCACAATGCCTAAACCAAGGCCGTTGTTTGTTGTACTGAATTCATTAGCCAACGTTATCTGCTGACTAACATGCTTATTTGTGTGATTACTAACAATGAGTTCGTTGTGTTTTATTATTACGCTGACTGAGCCCTGGTTATCTAAGGTGTGTTCGAACGCGTTACGTACAAGGTTTGTAACGGCGATAGAAAAAGCCTGTGGATGCCCGAAAATGCTGGGGTTGGCCGCTTCGTCTAGTTCAATATCAACTGACTTTCCTCGCAAAAGGTAGCGCTGCTGATCAATGGCTTTATACACTAAGGGCGCAATGCTAAACTGTTCGCTGTACAAGCCATGGTCGGTCTCGCGGGCTAAACACAAAAACATTTCAATCATGTTTTTCATGTCTAGCGTGGCACGCCGCATTCTATCTAGCGCCTTTTTGTCACCATTATCTAAGTCACTTTGTTCAAGTATTTCAAGCGCACCTGAAATTACCGTCACTGGGGTGCGTAATTCGTGGCTGGCTGCATTGGTGAAATTGCGTTCGCGTTCAACAAAGTCGCTCACTCTTTCGAGGGTCTTTTCAATTGTCATCGCTAACAGGCCTACTTCGTCGTCTACGAATCGGCTCGACCTAATGCGTTTATGATCGTCAGCAGTTAAATGTTAGAATAATGGGGTCAGAGTACTTTTTTCAGCCGCACTTACCTTGTTTTTATTCGTTTGTTTGAAAAATACGTCTCGTTTAAATGCTCTACATAACATTCTTCGTATTTTCATCAGTCATTGCATGTGGTCTCATAAACGCGTGTACTGACCAACTTCTCAAAGTTTAGGGGCCCTTAGATGGCAGATATCGATGCTGAACAAGAATTACGAAAAGACCTAGCTGCCGCTTATAGGCTGATGGATTTAGAAGGCTGGAGCGATATGATTTTTACACATATTTCCGCTCGTATGCCCGATGAAGCAAAGCGTTTTTTGCTCAACAGTTACGGTTTATTGCCAGAGGAAGTTTGTGCGTCGAATTTGGTCATGGTGGATGTACAGGGCGAAAACGCCGATAGCAGTCCTGCTTCTGTTAATCCAGCGGGCTTTACTATTCACAGCGCATTGCATATGGCCCGGCACGACGCCCACTGTGTAATGCACACACATACTATGGCGGGTATGGCGGTATCGGGGCTGGCCGAAGGCCTACTGCCGCTTAATCAAACCAGTATGGAGTTCTTTAATCGTGTGGCCTATTACGACTATCAGGGCATTCCTTTGGAATGCGATGAACGCGAAGCAATCGTGGCCGCTATGGGCGACAAAAACAGCATGATTCTACGCAACCATGGGTTATTAACCGTTGGCCGTACTGTTGCCGAGGCCTTCTATCGCATGTATTACCTCAATAAAGCCTGCGAAATTCAGGTGGAAATGATGCAAACAGGCGGGAAACTACTTATCCCCGCTGATCATATTTGTGAGCATGTTGCCCAACAGGCTTCCAACCCGCGCTATATGGCCCAAAGTGTTGATCTTATCTGGCAGGCAATGTTGCGTAAATTAGATAGAATCGACCCTGCTTACCGTTCGTAACCTGTTTGGACCTACCATTAAGCGAGCACTTACTTATCAAGCAGGGTAGGCCAACTACTATCGAGTTAGGCGCATAGTTTATTTTCGCTTTAAAGCGCCGCTTCTCATAATCTCACTACGCAAAGGTTAAAAAATTTTAATGAAGTGCTAATCTGTTTTGGTCTGTTGCCCGTTTATAACCTCATATTCCTTCGCTCACGTTATGTGATGTAAGCCATGTTTATGAGGAGAGGCTGGTTTCTATGGACGACCCTACACTCATTATCCTGATGTATTTCATCATACCCATCTGGTTTCTGGCGGGCATTGTTGACTGGTATTGTCATAAGCGAAGCAATATTTCCGGCACTAGCGGTGCAAAAGAATCCCTTATCCATTTACTTATGTTCGCCGAAGTGGGCATTCCGCTTTTTATGGTACTGGTTTTTGAAGTCAACAGCTTAATTATCGCTATCAGTATTCTGTTCTTTTTTGTGCATGAGGCTACGGCAATGTGGGATGTATCCTATGCTGTAACCAAGCGCCATGTTGGGCCAATCGAACAGCATGTTCATAGTTTTTTAGAAATGATCCCGCTGCTTGCCTTAGTACTGGTGGTGGGGCGACATTGGGAACATTTCATTGCACTTTTTGGTGTTGGTAATATGTCTCCCGACTTCGCGTTAGAACTGAAAGAGGACCCTTTACCCACATGGTATTTAGTTACCGTATTATTGATAGCACTCGCTTTGGAGTTTGTTCCCTATCTGGAGGAATTAATGCGTGGTTTAAAAGATAAGAATCAAAAAAGTAGGAGCGAGCCCGGTGACATACGCACCAAAAACATCAGCCCTGTTTCACATGAGCAAGCCGAAGCGGCTAGCCCCTATGATACATCCGTGGCAGGGGAAGAAGACCCCGGTGTGGCATTAGAAGAATTGGTAGAGGATAGAAAGGTGGACCCGATTCACCCGAAGCGCTAAATTGCTTTTATCGTAGGATAAACTCTAGCATACCCCGCAAAAATTAATGGGGTCAGAGTACATTTCATTTTTTCAAAATGTACTCTGACCCCATTTTTTCCAATGACTAAGTAAAGAAAAATGCCTATTAATAAGTATCATCAGCGAAACAGGTTATAATGGATGATAAATGTAAATAGGAATGAATATGAAAGTTTGTGGTGTAGATTTAAAAGGTAACGAAGCCGTTGTGAGTTTGTTATCGCTTGTTGACGGTATGTTCCACCTTCCCGACTGCCGTGTACGCCGATTAACACTAGCCGATACCAGTGCCAAAGGGCTAAAAAGCTTTCAAAGTACTTTTGCTAAACTCGTAGCCGACTATAAAATTGATGCGGTAATAATCCGCCAGCGTCAAAGCAAAGGTAAGTTTGCGGGCAGTGCCATTGGTTTCAAACTAGAGGCGGCTATTGAATTAATTGAAGGGTTAAACGTTGTTGTTATGAGCCCAACAGATATTAAAGAGTCGTTACGCAGAAACCCAATCGCTGTACCCTTTTCAGAGACAGGCTTAAAGCAATTTCAAGAGACTGCTTTTACCAGTGCATACGCGTGGCTTATGAAAAATGAGTATGCTTCGCAAGATTCAGGTGAGCTCTAAAAGCTGAATGCTAGTAGCTTAGTTTTAATCGCGGTGTAAATGAAATAAATGGGGTCAGAGTACATTCGCCTATTTCAAAAAGTACTCTGACCCCATTGTTTAAGCGTATATTATTAGCGGCGTTTTCTACGTCCTTTCGATTTGCCTTTGCGCTTTGTTTTATCGTCGGCTTCGAAATTTCCGTATAAGTCATCTTCCTTTTCAACAACGGGCGGCTTTGGCATCGGCTTTGGCGTAAAGCCAGCAATAAACGTCTTCTTAAATTGTCGACCAAGAAAGCGTTCTATAGCCCTCAATTGTTTCGCTTCATCATCGCTAAATAGTGAGATAGCTAACCCCTTAGAAGACGCGCGGCCTGTACGACCTATTCTGTGAATATAGTCTTCGGGTACATAGGGTAGGTCGATGTTAATCACACATGGTAATTGTTGAATGTCGATGCCTCTGGCGGCTAAGTCTGTGCCAATCAACACTTTTATACTGCCACTTCTAAAGCCATTCAATGCCAATGTACGCGCATGTTGCGTTCTATTGGCGTGAATAGATTCTGCAGTAATCCCTATTGCTTCAAGATCATTTCTTAATGTATCTGCACCGCGTTTGGTACGTGTGAATACCAATATTTGAGACCAATCATGGTTTTCAAGCAGGTGAATCAGTAGTTCGTGTTTTCGCTCCTTGTCCACCGGGTGCAAAATTTGTGTGATGTTGTCGATGTGATCCTGCGCTGTGGCTAATTCAATTGTCATGGGGTTGCGTAGCATCGCGGTTGTGAGTGCTTTTATTTCTTTTGAAAAAGTAGCCGAAAATAGCAGCGTCTGACGTTTTTCTGGTAACAGACTTTGTATGTGATGAATATGGTCGATGAAACCCAAGTCCAACATGCGATCGGCTTCGTCTAGTACGAGTATTTCGAGATTCTCGAAGTTAATTGCACCTTGCTCATATAAATCGACCAAGCGCCCAGGTGTTGCAATGAGGATGTCGACACCTTTTTCCAACGCAAACTTTTGGGGCTCGATACGTACACCACCAAATACGGCCGTTGAGCGAACATTCACGTTTTGACTGTATTTATCAACGTTATCGGCAACCTGCGCTGCAAGCTCCCGAGTTGGAACAATAATTAGCGCCCTTATACCGTGAGCTTGCGGTCTTTGCGTGGTAGCCAATAAATGCAAAATAGGTAAGGAAAAGCTGGCCGTTTTTCCGGTGCCTGTTTGCGCAATCGCAATGACATCTCGCTGGCTTAATATGGCTGGAATAGCTTCCTTTTGAATAGGGGTAGCGGTGGTATAGCCTTTTTCAGCAACAGTGTTCAAAAGTTCGGCACATAGGCCTAAAGCGCTAAATGACATAAGAGGAAAGCCCACGACACATTAAAATTGGCGTCATAATACGTGTTGTTGGAAATTTTTGTGTCACTATTTTATCCCTAGCCTAACTATTCACCACAAGCTTTCTAAAAATACATCTCACTTAAGCATTCGGCTGAAGTTCTAAAAAGAAATGGGGTCAGAGTACATTACGATTTTGCAAAAAGTACTCTGACCCCATTTTTACGCTCCAGCATTGGAAATTTAAACTATTTTGAAAAGTTGGTGAGAGAAACTGCTTCATTCTTTCACAACCAATATCGAGACGGGTAAACAAACCAATACTTTCAAGGCTTGAGATTAAAGTGCGATGGTTTTTAGATTAAGTGAAGCTGAAGTTAGTTCATGTGAGCATTATTGCGGCTATATCAATGATGCAATGACCAGCACTGGAGCACTACTCGCACAAGTTAGAATGGATTGGGTTTATGGTTCTGAGGCTATAGGATACTAGCTGTATGGCTTTCTAGAAGTGAAAAGCCTTACTGTAGTCCGAAGCACATAAATCAAACTAGGGACCGAGTACAATTATGTTAAACGGTGCTGTCCCCCTTTTGTTATTTAATTTATAAGTAAACAACAATATATGGGAAAGGATGATGAAAACTACTTTTAATAATAAATTGTTAGCCACCTTAATGTTCTCTACTGCGATTATTTCATGCAGTGCAACGGGAAAACGACAAGATTTAACCGTTGTAGAAACGAGAACTTATATTAGCAATCAGTGTTTGGTTACTTCCAATAATAGCGCTATGGATAAGGGAATAGGCGCCGTTGTTGCTAGCACACTCATACCAGTAGCGGTTAATTGGTTTATCGATCAAATTACTGAATCTCTAACCAAAGTGAAGAAAGTACAAAAGGTAAGCACTACTGAATTTTACTTATACACCTATGACAAAGAGGATAAATATCCAAAATGGAATAGTGACTTTAAGTGTATTACTAGTATCACAGGCGTTTTTGAAGACGAAGCGTTGGAAAGCGGTTTACTTGATGAATTAGACAATACCTCGTCGCAAGTTACTCTTGCCAATTTAGACACGCGTGACAACGAAGTTCATCAAAGGCTGAAGGATAATGAGATCTTTGTTAGTGAGGTTTACTCTATTTTTGAGAGTAAATTAGAGTTCTCCAAAGATGCGTCTGCATTTAAGTTTGTTAGTCAGTATCTTGATATTAAGAATCTACTTACCAACAAAAACTCAACAGAATTGGTTTACAGTTATGAACTCGTTGGCCCTGGTTCGACTCCAGATTCAGTTGTATTGGCGTCTGCGGCGTTTAATTTTGGTACGGTAAAACCAGGCTTATTCTACGCTCCCTTAAAATTTAAAAAGGGCAAAGAGTCCGGGTGGATTCGGACAGTGGGGATGTCAAAAGAGTCGCTATTATCTTTTATTAGCCAGCATCACTTAAACGCAGAGAATAAAATAACGCACTACTCTCCCATTAAATTGAAAGCTTCCAATATACAAACAAATAAACCTAGTGATGGAGCAAAGTTAGTGGCCGCAATACTGGGTGAAGCCAAAGAGACACTGTCAACAGCGGCGGTGGCGAGGCTTGTTCCGGAAGATAAAGATGAGGTAGCAAAGAAGCTTCTCGATGCTCAGATTGCTTATCAAACAACGAAAGTCGCCATCGTCGATGCGTCTGGCGAATCTGAAGACCACCAGCGCTTAGCTGAGCTCCAAGCTAGGAAGGCCTGCGAAGCATTGAAGGAGTTGGATCCTACTACTTTGTGTAGCCACCAATGAGTAGGTGGAACGCGTTACCGTATCTTTCATTTATTTGCTTATCTTCAATTTGCCTAAGCCAAACTAACGAAGATTTGATAATTGAAAAGCCTTTTCAATTGAGTATTTCAAATTACCAATCGTTGGAAGCGCTGTGGGCGAAAGATGTTGATGATGCAAACAACTATAAATACGTGTTAGATGTGGCTGCAAAGTGGGCGCTGTCTGATGTACCTTTGACCGTTTGCTTTTTGGATGGCGACAAGGGCGATCGAGTTCGAGTTAAAAAGGCAGCAGAGCAATGGTCAAAGGCAATCAAAGAGGACTTGTTTGATTTCGGGCCGCGACGCAAACCACAGGATTGCAAGGGTGAGTATCCTGGTGAAAATATAAGGATCTCCTTTAGGGGGAGTTCTCTTTCAACCTATCGAGGTCAACTAGGTATACGGAAAGTTGCAGCGCACAATCCAACAATGATACTTGGTGGATTTTCAAAGTCGAAGCCTTCCGGCGATGGCGTTTTTACGCATTGGGTGCTACATGAATTTGGACATGCTTTAGGGTTAGTCCATGAGCACCAAGGGGAACATAGTGCTTGTGAGCAAGAATATGATTTAGAGAAAATTTACGAGAAACTTGAATCTCCGCCTTTTCATTGGAGCAGAGATGAAGCAATTGCCAACATTAAAACGATGTATTTAGACGACGTACAAACATCGCCGTTTGATGAAAATTCGATTATGTTGTACCCGTTCCCTACGGAGTATTATAAGCAAGGAAAGAAGAGTCACTGTTACGCAGAAGTGCACGCTACTTTATCTGAAAAGGATAAGCTATTTGCGAATTCGTTTTATTCTTCCATTGCCAGTACCAAACAAAAAAATATGATGTTACGAAGTTTATACCCCGAACAAGTGACCGTTGCTATTAAAGGGCGTATGGGAGAGCAGGCTCTTCAGACACAGGATGTTGAATTGTCGAGAGAGGCAGCAATAGAGGTACTCAAACTTAAAATTCAGTCAGAGAATATCTCTGATGACGAGAAAGAGTCTTTGCTGGTCTTACTTGAGTAAAAACAAAGAAATGGGGTCAGAGTACATTACGATTTTGCGAAAAGTACTCTGACCCCATTTTTACGCTCTATTCCATTAAAACAGTTGGTTTCTGCAGTTTCTCTATTTTTCAATGTATTGAAGACTTCGTTAGCGATTTTTGACTTGCTTCCATTTGCAAAGTGTTGAACAAATTTTGCACTTTGTTACAACTTTCATATTAACAATACAAAAAATAGTGGGTAGGTTGGAATTTCAATAATAAAAAACCATGGAATGATCATGCTCAATATAAGCGGCCTTACCAAAACCTATCCAAATGGGGTTAAAGCCCTTAACGGAATAAACTTGTCAATTCCCAAGGGAATGTTTGGGCTACTTGGCCCAAACGGCGCCGGCAAATCGTCATTGATGAGAACTATTGCGACTTTGCAAACGCCCGATACCGGCACTATTCAGTTTGATGACATTGATGTATTGGCAGATCCCAACGGGTTGCGGCAGCGCCTAGGTTATTTGCCACAGGATTTCGGTGTTTATCCGCGCATTAGTGCTGAAAAGTTACTTGATCACCTAGCGGTGCTAAAAGGGATCAATAATAGTTCGGAGCGCAAAGACACAGTAGAAAGCCTATTGGTTCACACAAACTTATGGCAACACAGAGATAAAGCCGTGAGCGGGTATTCTGGAGGTATGCGTCAACGTTTTGGTATTGCTCAGGCGTTATTGGGCGACCCTGATCTTATTATCGTTGATGAACCAACGGCAGGGCTCGACCCTGAAGAGCGAAACCGGTTCCATAATTTGCTGGTTAGCCTGGGTGAAGAGAAAGTCATCATACTTTCTACCCATATTGTTGACGACGTGTCAGAGCTTTGCCCGAAAATGGCGGTGTTAGGGCAGGGTAAAATATTACTGGAAGGTAATCCCATCAGTTTGACCCATGAGCTGACTGGGCGTATCTGGCGCAAACAGGTTAGCCAAGACGAGTATCGAGAGCTTGAGCAGCACCTTAACATTATCTCTGCTCGCCTCATTGCCGGTAAGCACGTTATACACGTGATGGCAGACACTTCGCCTGAAGGCTTTGAGCAGGCGCCCGCTAACCTTGAAGACGTCTATTTCTCTACGCTGTATAACAGCCGCGCTGCGACTGCTGCGTAAGGAGACCAAAGATGTTTCTAAATAGCCTAACTTTTGAATGGCGTTATTACCTTCGCCAACCTTCGTTTTACGTCACTATGCTGGCGTTTTTCTTACTACCCTTTCTGGCCACAACCACCGACAATGTGCGTATTGGTGGTGGTAATGTGCTTTATAACGGCTCGTTTGCTATTACACAAACTACGCTCATCATGGGGATTTTTGCGTTATTCCTCTTGGTGAACTTTGTTTCAGGCACAGCCACACGAAATCACTCAAGCAATATGGGGGAACTGGTCTATACCCGCCCCATAACGCCGCTGTCTTACCATTTGGGCCGTTTCATAGGCGCTTATTTGATAAGCATCAGTGTGTTTGCCATGGTTCCCATCGCTATATTATTGGGCTCTTTAATGCCGTGGGTAGATCAAGAGCGAATAGGACCAACACACTTAAGCTTCTATCTAACAACCTTTTTCTACTTCTCCGTGCCCAGTATGCTGGCACTGGGTATGATTTTTTATGCCATTGCCCAGCGCCTGCGTTCTATGATGGCGGCGTATCTGGTCGCCATGGGTATTTTTATTTTTTACCTTATTAGCGGAGTGGTAACGTCTGAGCCTGAATACCGTACCATTGGCGCATTGCTTGACCCATTTGGTCTGCGCACGTATGCAGAGATAACCCGATATTGGACGGTATTTGATAAGAACACCGCAGTTGTGTCGCTGGAAGGAGTGTTGTTACATAACCGTCTTATCTGGCTAGGTATTGGCGCACTGATATTGGCCACAGTCGGCAGTATTTATCACATGCATTGGCAGCAAAAAGCCCGTAACGAGAAGCCAACCAAAGCCTCTCAAGTTCCCCCGCCTTCAACGCTGAACCTCACCATAAAAGCACACAGTGGCAGCCAATTTGGTAAGTTGCTAGCGCGTATTGGCTTTGAAATGCGCCAGGTGATGTTTAGCCCAGCCCTTCTTGTACTGATGATATTCACCTTGTTTAACCTTACTGCGGTTTTCTTTGTGCCTATAGGCGGTATTTACGGTACACCTGATTGGCCGTTAACGTACAAGATGGTGGAGTTCATTCGTGACAGCTACGGGCTGATGATGCTTATTGTTATCACCTACTACAGCGGTGAAATAGTGTGGCGCGAGCGTGGTTCAGGTATGGGCGATATCGTCGATGCGACCCCAGCATTTAACCTTGTATTTTGGGTGTCTAAGCTACTTGCAATGTGGGCTGTAACCGCTTTATTGTATGCCATTGGCATTATCTTTACGGTGATTTTCCAGGCCACTCAAGGCTATTTTAATTTTGACTTTGGCACTTACCTGATTGGCGTCTATTTTGTGTCCTGGGTTCCTTGGGCCTTACTGGCTGTGCTGGCATTTTTTATTCAGGTATTAAGCCCGAATAAGTTTGTGGGCATGTTACTGTTCGTTGCTTATTTTATTGTTAGCCTGGTGTTTGCTGAACTTGGGCTTGAGCACAATATGTGGAGCTTCAGCGACGCCCCCCAGGTATTGTATTCCGACTTAAATGGCTGGGGCTGGTTCCTAGGGCCGTTCGCTTGGTACATGCTGTATTGGAGCGCGCTATCGCTTGCGCTTTTCACTATTGGTTATGCCATGTGGCAGCGTGGCCCAGAGGTTTCGCTAAAACACCGATTCAAGCTATTGAGCTATCAGTTGGGCACCTCTGGAAAGACACTGCTGGCTGCTAGCCTTATCGTATTTGTACTTACGGGCGGCTATATTCATTACAACACCAAGGTAGTGAATACTTTCCTTACACAGGATGAAACCTTCGAGTTGCAACATGAATACGAACGCCAATTCGTACAATTTGAGGATGACGCCATTCCAGTGGTCACTCGCATTAATGCGAGCGTAGACATTTATCCAACCGCGCGTCGTATTGAGGCATCAGCTGACTTTACCATTAGCAACCCATTCGATGCGCCGATTTCACGCACTTTAATTTCCGTACCGCGATTCACCACACAATGGGATATGGAAGTTACGGGGGCGAAAATTACCGAGCGGTTCGACAACCTTCGTGCCGCCTGGTTGTCGTTCGATGAACCATTACAACCAGGTGAAACGCGAAATGGTACGTTAACTGTACTGCGTGAAAGCAAGGGTTTTAAAGACGGCAATTTCGACCTTCAGGTGGCTGAAAACGGAACTTTCATTGATAACGCCTCGTTGTTTCCTTCTTTCGGATTTAATGCACAATACCTGATAACAGACCGACACGAGCGACGTAAACGTGATTTACCACAGCGCCCTCGTGCAAATAAACTGGAAGATACTTCTCGCTACGGCGAAAGTGGCTTTGGTAAGGGTGTCACTTTTATCGACTTTGAAACCACCGTGTCTACCAGTAGCGACCAAATAGCTATCGCCCCTGGCTATTTGCAAAAAGAATGGCAAGACAATGGGCGTCGCTATTTCCATTATAAAATGGATGCACCCATCGTAAATTTCTTTTCTTACCTTTCAGCCCGTCACAAGGTTAAAAAGGACGTTCACAATGGCGTGAATATCGAGGTGTATTACCACCCTGAACACAACTGGAACGTGGATGTGATGGTAAAAAGTGTGAAAGATTCACTTGATTATTTCACTCACGCGTTTGGCCCTTATCAGCACCGACAGATGCGGATTATTGAGTTTCCAGGCTATCGCTCATTTGCACAGAGCTTTGCTAATACTGTGCCGTACTCTGAGGAAATAGGGTTTATTGCGGACCTGCGCGACCCAGAGGATATCGACTACGTGTACTATGTTACGGCGCACGAAGTTGCTCACCAATGGTGGGGGCATCAGGTGGGCGCGGCAAATGTACAGGGCCAATCAATTATCGTTGAAAGCCTGTCTCAGTACAGTGCCATTATGGTGCTACGTGAACGCTTTGGTGAAGAGAAAATGCGTCGCTTCCTCAAATACGAACTCGACCGGTATCTGCGTGGTCGCGGCAGTGAACTGATTGAGGAAATGCCGTTTATGCGAAGTGAAAATCAGCAGTACATTCACTATCGCAAAGGCTCTGTTGTCATGATGGCAATCCTCGACCGTTTAGGTGAAGAGCGGGTTAACACCGCGCTTAAAAACTTCTTAGAAGACTACAAGTTCAGTGATGCTCCGTATCCAACTACGTTAGATCTTCAGGCTGCTCTAAACACACAGGCCACAGAAGAAGAGCAGCAGTTTATTGCAGATTTGTTTGAACGCATTACGCTGTACGACCTGAAGATGCTATCCGCCGAAACTGACGAAACCAACGAGGGCAAAATTCAAGTCACCATGACAGTTTCAGCGGCAAAATTTGAAGCAGAAGGCGATGGTCGCGAGACAGAACGCGAAGTAGATGAGTACATTGATATTGCGCTGTTTAGCGGTGATCCTGAGGATGTGTCTGGTGACACTAAAGTGCTTTACAACCAAAAGCACAAGCTAACGAATGGGGAAAACACCATTACCGTTACGGTAGAAGAAAGGCCTGCATACGTGGGCGTTGATCCATTCGTGAAAATGATCGACAGAGACAGCGGCGATAACGTTATCCAACTTTAAACCTCGCCAAGTAAAAAATAATGGGGTCAGAGTACTTTAATTTACTTTAAAAAGTACTCTGACCCCTTTTTTGTTGCCCTACATTCGCTAATCCTTGTTTCTTTTGCACAAAATAAATATACATTCACGGCAAGATGTAAGTTAGGTATTATACTTTGGTCTACGTAGTGTGGTCGTTGCGTTAAACCGAAAGGATGCATAGTGTTCAAAAAAGTATCAAAGTCCGATCTTGTTATTGCTGTTTTCTGCGCCATTTTTATCTGTATTTTGGCTGTATTAGCCAACATTTTATGGATTGAAACTAAGCGGTTCAGTAACGACGCAATCGACCAACAATTCGATGTGTTGCGTAAGGATTTCCAAAACCAAATTAACAACGTCGTTTTGGATGCGCGTTCAATTGCTATTCAAGAAAGCCAAAGCACGCTAATAACCGACGCACTAGTTGAAGAGAAAGCGAAAAGCTATCTTACGTCTCATTGGTCGGCGCTTTTTAATGTTTACCCTAATTTGCAGCAAATTCGTTATATTACCTTAGATGGGCAAGAACAATTACGCGCAGAAAAATCCTCTGATGCCCTTATTTGGCGAGACACGCAAGACTTGCAAAACAAAGCTGATCGGTATTATTTTATTGAAGCGGTGGAGTCGCCAAAAGACTTTTATATTTCGCCCTTAGATTTAAACAAAGAGCGGGGTGTTGTAGAACTTCCTTACCGCCCCACGATTAGAAGTGTAGCCAAGTATCGTGTGAATGGGGAAGTCGCGGGTTTAATTGTGCTCAACTTTGACCTTCGTCAGGTGTTTATCCGCTTAGACAGCCTTCAAAAGCAAAATGCGCATTGGCTAATTAACCCCGATGGCTTCTTTCTAGCAGCGCCTAACGATACTGCATGGGGTTGGTTGCTAGATAGGCCCGAGAACCAAGTTAGCATGCAGTTTCCTGGCTTTGAAAGTCGCTTTAATGGCAATGAAAACCAAGCCCCAGATGCGCATTTTTCATCTAAGTATACCGATGGAATCATTCCGATTAGTAACAGCAATACAAAAGATACGGATATTGAAGACGCTTATTACTGGCTAGTGATGGAAAAGCCCACTGATGTCGTGGCATACATGCAACGAACGAAACACTTTATTACGCTTGGGTTTGTGTTGGCGGCGTTGTTTTTAATTGGCTTAGCGTATTTGTTAATTAGGCTGCTTAGGCAGTTGAACTTGGAAAAAGAGCTAGCAATAAAGGCAAAGAATAAAGCCACAAATGCTGAGAAGGCCAAGGCCGACTTTCTGGCAAGAATGTCTCATGAAATCCGCACACCGATGAATGGTGTTTACGGCTTACTACAAATTACACAAGGCGAGCGTAATTACAAAAAAATAAACGACAACATTGAACAAGCCATCACGAGTTTTTCTTTGCTAAGTAGAATTATTGATGATGTGCTCGACTTTTCAAAGATAGAAGCCGGAAAGCTAGATATGGTTGAGGCGCCGTTTCGGTTAGACAGTTTGCTCAATCAGGTTGGAAAAATGATGAGCCGTGCTGCATACGGTAAACATATAGAGTTGTGGATTGATGTCGACCCTAAATGCCCTAAACATGCAGTGGGGGACTCCGTCAGGCTGAATCAAATTATCAGCAACTTGATTAGCAATGCAATAAAGTTTACATCGCGAGGGGAAGTAAACTTAAGCGTTGATTTACTCGCGGAAAATGATGAGACGGTTCAGCTGGGCTTTGAGGTTCAAGATACCGGCATTGGTATGACTGAAGAGCAAGCTAGCCAAGTATTTGGTGCATTTACGCAAGCGAGTAGAGATACCAATAGCAAGTTTGGTGGCACTGGGCTGGGGCTCAGTATAGCCAAACAGTTGGTTGAAATGATGGATGGAAAAATTGGTGTGGTTAGCCAAAAAGGCAAAGGCAGCAAATTCCACTTTAACGTTGTGCTGAAAAAAGCCTCTAAGGCGCAAGAAGAAGACACTAACGAACAGGATGTAGTGACTTATCAAGCCATTATATTTACCCAAAATGTGAATGTCGAAACAGGTATTAAGCGCCAATGTTCAGTGCTTGGGTGGCCCTCATACGTGGCTACGAGTGTTGAAGAATTAGCGTCGCACAAAACAGCTAAAAGTTTGCCCCGAGTCATTTTAATTGATGAAGCTATTTTAGATGTGATTAACAGAGATGCGCTGGCGTCTTGGCAACGAGAGCAAAAAGAAGCAACGCACTTAGTGATTGTTTCTCATAACAGAGAAGGGTTTGATGAACACTCTCTTGTTCTATTTGATGATCTGCTTTATAAGCCCTTTACGCCCTCTACGCTCTACGATACGGTAATTTCTTGTAATTCATCCTCTACTAGCCTTATGGAGAGTGTGTCAGGAGAGGGCGATGAAAAGCTGTTGGCTAAAACCCTTATTCTAGTGGTTGAAGATAATCCAATTAACCAGCAAGTGGCAGGCTCTATGTTGAAGGGGGCGGGTACCATTGTTAAGTTCGCTGAAAATGGGCAAGAGTGCTTAGAGCTTCTGTCCAGCGGATTTAAGCCTCATTTGATATTGATGGATATGCAGATGCCGATTATGGGGGGCATAGAGGCTACCGAGCATATTCGTGAAAACGCAATGTGGGACAATATTCCTATTTTGGCCATGACTGCCAATGCGATGGAAGCGGATAAAAAACGTTGTATAGATGCTGGCATGCAAGGGCATATCGTTAAACCTGTGGTTAAACAAGCGCTAATCACCGCCGTTAAATCACGGCTATAAAAAGCTAAAAAAATGGGGTCAGAGTACATTTTTCATGACGCACTTTGGCGAAAAGTACTCTGACCCCATTTTTTCTGGCTAAGATTTGCCAGTCGCTTTATCTCCCCAAATTTCTTCTAAGCGTTTATCGCGCCCACAGTTCCAGCGGTATAATTTGTAGCGCACGGGGCTTTTTTTGTAGAAGTCTTGGTGGCCAATTTCATCACCCTTAATCGGGTAGAAAGTGGATGCGTTTAGTATTGGTGTTACCACGGTTTGTTTAGGAAATTGTGCCTGTATGGCATTTTTGGTTTCCTCGGCAATTGCTCGTTCTTGGTCGTTGGCCACAAATATTGCGCTTAAATAGCTTGGGCCTTTATCACAAAATTGACCGCGGGCGTCGAAAGGGTCTATGTTCACCCAATAGTGATCGAGTATTTGTCGGTAAGATACTTTGCTTTCGTCATAAGTGATTTTTACTGCTTCATAGTGCCCTTTGTGATCTCCATTGTAAGTAGGGTTTGGCGTAGTACCGCCAGTGAACCCCGAAATAACACGGGTGACGCCATCTAATTTTTCAAAGTCTGATTCCATACACCAGAAGCACCCACCCGCTAAAACAGCCTCGTCAGCGTTGGCCACAGGCGCAACAAGCAGCGCGCTTAACAACAATGCAGATAAAATAAATTTCATTATTAACCTATAAGAGTAACGTTTAATTAGAAAATACGGCTTACTCATACAGAACGGATTAAGGTGAAATAGCTTTCAATGGTTTTCGGGTGATTGCGCGTAAAATTTTCAATTGACTATGTAGGCTACACGTATGACCTATAGATAGATACTGGTAATGGGGAGTGGGAAATGTCTGTAGCCTTTATAAAATAAGGCCTTTAGCTAAGGTTTAAGGTCGGCAAAGCACTTGCATCGATATGTTTTTAATATACAAACCGTATCTAGGGTTTGGACGAAAAACGCAAGGAGATAATTGATGAGCATAGTTAAATCAGGCAGCGCAACCTATAAGCCTTTAGGTAAAGAGGGAAAAGGTAGTATTTCTACAGAAACCGGCGCATTAGCTAATCAGCCTTACGGATTTAATACGCGATTTAAAGAAGGGAAAGGAACTAACCCTGAAGAGCTCATTGGCGCGGCACATGCGAGCTGCTTTACCATGGCATTGTCCTTCGCATTGTCAGAAGCGGGCTACGACGATGGTGAATTAAACACCACAGCAAAAATAAGCTTAGATAAAAATGACGACGGTTATGAAATTAGTCAGTCGGCACTTACCTTAGACGCCAGCGTTGAGGGCATTAGCGAAGACGAGTTTGCCAATATAGCGCAAGAAGCCAAAGAGAACTGCCCTGTTTCGCAACTGCTTGATACCAAGATTACCCTCGAGTTTACTCTTAACCAGTAACCACAAATAATGGGGTCAGAGTACTTTATAAAGCTATAAACTCTGCCCTCATTTTCCTAGGCTCTGTTAAGCGCTTCGTAAAAATGCGAAGGAGTGAATAAAGTACTCTGACCCCATTTTTTATTCACTCCCCATGTATTACGGATACCTTTTACTACTTACCAGCAAAAATGTTGTCACACTTTTCTCGTGGCGTGTTTCTTAGTTATATGTCCAGCAAATGATTTGCTGTCCATTTTTATAAACGAGAGGAATACGAATATGAAACGGGTCTTACATGTGAGCAAATGGCTATTACGGGGTCTAAAGAGAACTACTTTGGTTCAGTCCACTGGGTTTTGGCAGAAGTTTGCTGTGTTTATGCTGATTTTAGGCGTGGTAATACCAACTGCGTTACAAGCCAAAACTATGATCACTCCCAGTGATGAGCGTATTACAAATCTTGGCACTGCTATTGTTGAGCAGCACGCAAGTAATACGAATAAAAAAGCGATTATCTTTATCCCTGGTTTGATGTCGAACGCGTCGGTTTACGAGGGGATTACAGAACATTTTAATTCGCAGTTTGATGTTCATATTGTTGCGATAAAAGGCTTTGGGGGCACGCCTCAAAACGGGGGATTTAATTTCGACACGTTAATAAAGGAGCTTCGCGATTATATTGCAGTCAACAAGCTAAGCAAGCCTCATGTCGTTGGGCATAGCATGGGAGGGTTAATAGCGTTAACCCTAGCTGCAGAGCATGAAGAGATAATTGGGAAAGTGGTATCAATAGATGGCTTGCCATTTATTGGGCCTGTTTTTACGCGTAGTAACGATACTGAAGTAAGCCAACTTGAGCCGCAAGCCCAAGCATTTAAGGCTATGTTTAGTGCAATGAAGCCTGACCAATTGGCAGAGCAAACAAAACGCGGTATTTTTATTCAAGCCACAGCGCCTGATGATCAAGCTCGCATCATCGAAATGGCAAAAGACTCTCACCCGCCAACGGCTGGAAATGCCATGTATGAAGTCATGACAAGAGATCTCAGGCAGCCTCTTAAACACAGCCAAACCCCTATACTCATGTTGGGCGCATCGGGAGGCTTTAGTGATGATGCTCAATACCAGCACGCACAGTATTTATATGAACAACAATTTGTTGATGTAAAGAATGCTAAAGTGGTTATGAGCACAGAAGCGCGGCATTTCATTATGTACGACCAACCGACATGGTTAGTGAATCAAATTCGCTCATTTTTGGAGAAATAGGGATGTTGAATGCTCAGATAGCACACGCCGAGAATGCCGACATTATCTTGGCTCAACAGGACGATCAGCAAGCCTACGAGCGTATTATTCGTCGTTCACAGAATTTGGTAAGTACCATTGCGCTAGCAATTGTGAAAGATGTGGATGATAGCGAAGAAATAGCTCAGCAAGTGTTCGTAAGTGTATGGCAAAATTTGAAGCAATTGAATAAGCCGGAAAGTTTTTTGCCTTGGCTCAGGCAAACCACGCGATATGCGGCGTTGAATTTCCTTAGAGACAACAGAGTTAACGCCCGTGTAGATTCCGATGAAGCCAATTTACTGTTAGCGCAAATGGCGACTGCCAACGACGTGCAATATGAAAAACTTAGTCAAGAACAACACAAGCGTCTAGTTGCACAATTTATCGACCAGCTTTCTGAGGAGAGCAGAGAAATAGTACTGCTTTACCTTCGTGAAGAGCAATCCAGCAAACAGGTGGCACAATTGCTGAACCTCACGGAATCCTCCGTACGAAAAAAGCTCTCTCGTGCGCGGGTTGCTTTGAAAAGTGAGATGCTAAAGCACGTAGGTAGTGCTATTTACAGTACAGCCCCCAGTATTGGTTTTAGCGCTGTGGTGCTGGGGTTAATCACCCCAAGCGGGCCTGTTGCCGCTGCTATGGTATCAGGCAGCCTAACGTCGGTATCGGCGGGAAGCAAAGCGGGAAGCAGTTTCTGGTTGAAAGCGTTAAGTATATTGGGAGGGTCGCTCATCGGTGCATTTATGGCCGTATTGGTAATCATGTGGTCGTCGAAGACGGCGCTGTCTAACTTGCCTAACAAAGACAGCAAACGCACTATGAAGCGCTATCGAAACGAACTTATAGCCTGGGTTTTACTTTGGGGGCTGGTTATTACCGCCGCATATGAACTCACTCTTGATTGGGTGGCGCCGGTGGTGACTTACACTATATTTGCTTTTGGTTTATTCGTGTTGATGATAAGAAACATGGCTTTTCTTCACGAAAATGCAGAATTCAATGAAAGTGGTAAAGCAAAAAGGAAAACCACTGGTTCTATGAAGGTGTTGAATTATGCATGTTTAGTGCTGGGTATTGGCAGTGGCTTTGCGGGGGTTATTTGGGGGCTTATCTCTAACGGAAGGCTAACGCTTTAGGCTTTGTTGCTTGTGTGGGGTGATGAGTTTGGTGCTATCTCTGTTGCTCGAATTTTGCGTTCATTTTAGTGAGCTCGCTATGTAATAGATTTAACTGCACGAAAAAGCCTTCAACCTTGTCTTGTTCGTTTTGTTGGATGGTTAACTCTATTGACCTCGCAAGCTCAGCTAACCCATAAGCCCCGATGTATTTAAGCGCTGTAGTGTAAATATGTGCAATCCTTATTATTGACGAGAAATCTTTTTCGTCAATGGCAGTGCGAAGCGCATGTAATTCGGGGCCGAGTGCTACAAAGTCGTTAGTCAATTCTGTATACAGGGATTCATCATTTAGCAATGCCTGCATCGCTTGCTTTTTATCAATAAAGCTAAGGGAATTAGGCACAAACGCATCAGAAGAGGCTAAACCTAATGGCGCTTCGTTGCTGGGTATTGAATGTAACTTTTGATCGTTTAGCACTTCAACGAGCACATCGAAAAATCGATTTGGATCCACAGGCTTATTGATATGCCCATCCATTCCTGCCGCATGGCTCTTATCTATATCTTGCTGCATAGCGTGGGCGGTCATCGCAATAATTGGAAGAGTGAGTTTCAATTCTTCGCGAATGCGTTTTGCTGCGGTTAAACCATCCATGATGGGCATCTGAATATCCATCAATACCACATCGAATGTGCTATCTTCGCGTAGCGCCTTTAACGCCTCTAACCCATTATTGACAACGCTAATGGTAGCATGAGTATCGGTTAACAAACCCAGTGCTACCTTCTGATTCAGTGCGTTATCTTCGGCAAATAGAATTTTTATGCCAGTGAGATCGGGGACCTGAATAGTGTCTACTGCTTTTACATTACCCTTCACCGTAAGGCAGAGCTCTTGAAGCTTGTTGACTAAGTCGCTGCTACCAAAAGGCTTTTTAATAAAGGTGTGAATGCCTAGTTGGTTCGCTTGTTCACGCATATGTGGCGACTCAAAAGCATAAAGCATAATCACCTTTGGCTGTTTATTTGGAAACTCCTGGTTAATGATGGCAGCCACTTCCAAACCATCTATATCGGGCATATTCCAGTCTAAAATAAGAACATCATAGGGGTGGTTACTGGTGACGGCCTCACGCACTCTCGTCACCGCTTCTTTACCGCCGGTGGCTTTGTCGGCGTGAATATTCGCCATGGATAAGGCTTCGGTAATAGCTTCGCGAGACATACTGATGTCATCAGCAATCAGCACCTTAAGCGCTGACAGTTGCATAGAAGGTGAGACAATCTGCTGCGCAGGATCTTGCTTCACATTAACCGTGAAATGAAAACTTGCGCCTTTTCCTAGTTGGCTTTCTACCCAGATGTCTCCACCCATTAATGTGGTGAGCTGCTTACAAATTGCCAGCCCCAAGCCGGTACCACCGAAGCGACGTGAGATTGACTCGTCACCTTGGTTAAAGGGCTTGAACAGTTTGGCTTTTTGTTTACTACTCAAGCCTATTCCCGTGTCTTTGACTTCAAATTCAAGCTGAATATTTTGTTCTTCTTTTGTACATCTCACGCTCACGGCAACTAGCCCATCTTCCGTAAACTTTAACGCGTTACTTAGCAAATTACTTAATACTTGTTGAATTCGCAGGGGGTCGCCAACTAAGTTATGCGGCACATCTCTGGCAATGTGTTGAATGAGCTCTATGTGCTTTTCATCCGCGCGGGCTAAATGAAGACGAATGGTCTGATTCACCAAGGCATCTAAATTAAATTGGGTCGACTCTATATCTAACTTTCCGGCTTCGATTTTTGAAAAGTCTAGAATATCTTTGATGATGGCGAGGAGCGTTTGCGATGCCCCTTCTATTTGTATAAGGTTGGTTTGCTGCTCTTGATTTTCTGCAGCACGCTGTGAAAGCTTGGTAAGACCGATAATAGCATTTAATGGCGTACGTATTTCATGGCTCATACGAGCAAGAAAGTCAGACTTAGCTTTGGTGGCTTTTTGCAAATCTTGCGTAAGATTATCCAGCGCTTTACGCTGTTGCCTAGTGCGCATTAACAGGCCAATAACTAATACCAACGACAAAATAACGCATCCGATAAAGTACAGTTGGAAGGTGTTTTGCTTTTGTTGAATGAGATTGCGCTGTTCTTTTAGCTGGTTGTCTTTTTCCAGCAATTCTATCGTTTCTTCTTTTTCGGATATCGCTAGACGTACGCGATTCAATGCCAGAAGTCTTGACTGTTGTTCGTTGAAACTTTGTGTATACACTTCTCTATATTGCTTTGCATAGTTGAGTGCCATGCGATAATTATCTGCCGCTTCATAGAGAGTAATCAACTGTTCTAGCAGGTCTAAAAGTACGACTTTGTCGTTTTGAATAGCCGTTTTATTTAGCCCAGCTTCTAGTTCCGCAATAGCGAGTTCGTTCTCACCTCTCTGCCTATATATCTCGGCTAGTTGAAGTAGGTAAGTGCCTTCGTTGTACCGAAAGCCAACTTGACGATCTACTTCGGCTGCTTGATTTAGCTTTTTCAATGCCTCGTTTAAATTGCCCTGAGCAATGTGAAGGTCTGCCATGGCACTATAAACAATGCTCATAAAGGGATACTGAACCTCGCTTAACAGGTTGTCGGCAAGTAATAAGTTAACCTTGGCTTCTTGGTAGTTTCCCAACCTCTTTTGTGTGTATCCCTGGAAAAAATACGCAATGCCTTCATCTTGACGGCTATGAAAACGTTGGGCGGTAGACAGGTATTGCTGTCCGAACGTCAACATTTGTTCATAGTCTTTCAGCGACATGTAGACATTCCCCATACCACTGTATACCAGCAATACCCTCGAACTTTGCACTTTATTGTATAGTTCCAAAGAGCGGTTTAATGCTTCTAACGCATTCGCGTGCTCGCCAGAGAAATCTAAAATTAATCCTTCTAATCGATAGGATTCGGCTAGAGCCAGTATGTTATTGCTGGCATTTGCAAACTCACGAGCCTCTAGAAGGAGTTCGTAACCTGCCAGGTAATTCTGTTTTAGAATGTGGTGGTAGGATTTTAGGTTTAAATAGCGCGCCTGTTCAAAGTCGTTGGTGTTGTTGACAAAGAAGTCTTCTAACTTTGAAAGTGTGTCGTCAACCGAGGAGTCGTTTTCGCGAATTCGATCTCTTAGCCCGTCTAGTAAATTGAGGGGATAGGAAGCGGTATCTGCTAGCGCCTGAAAGGCGAGCAGGTGCAATGCCACCAGAAAAAAGATGGCATTTATGTTACGGCAGATACATCGCATCATTGACTGCAGTGTTTCAACTAATAGTTAACAACACGAATGGCTTTACTTGTATCGTCAAAGCGTTTTGCTACTTCGTCCCAATCTTTGTTTTCAATCAGTTTTAGTTCTTCATCCGATAGGCCATAGTCGGCAGCAATTCCTACCGGATCTTTTTTATACGCTTCCATCAATTTACTGTTTGTGTCTAATTCTACTAAGAAGTTCACTATCGATTTTGCCATTTTTATTTCCTGTTAGTTTATGCTTGGGTTTCTATAATTAATCACTTGTTGTTCCGTTAAACCTAACTTGGCTAAACGGTCCTGTCGGTACTCTGGCAAGCCTAGTGACGGAACAACCAGAGTGGAAATCAATGTAAGTTTGGCGAGCGTCAACTCGCTAAGCAGAATCTTTTGAATTTTGGGCTCGCAGATAGGCAAGGTTGCCGCTTCGTAGATAATAAGCTCATGATTGTCGGGGTAATGCTCGCGCAGGATATCTGCCAACATCACAAGTCCTGGCTGATTGTGCGTGGCATCTAGCACGCTTAACGATGCTTCTCCCGCTAAGCCTATTTGCCATATGATTTGCGTCATATAAGGGTCGATGCGGTAATCGCGAAACAAAAATTGCGTGGCTTCATAAGACTGACAGCCAAAGCGCGATGGGTCTATGCCTAAGTCAGCAATTAAACAATCTTCCGCTGATACGCCCGGCAGCATTTGAGCGTTAAGACCAAGCTCTCTTACCCTGCGAATAGCCTCGTGAGAAGGGGTGACGAAAACGCCGGGGTGGCCATAGAATGCCACGCATACTTTGTGTCCTTCAGATACAGCCTGCACAATACGGTCGGCCATTTGGTCATAAGTGACAGCACGTGATTTACCCTCTTGGTAGAGGTCATCCAATGAAATACTGTTAGGGTTGAGGTTTTTGACAGCATGTTCGCCAACCTTATTCATGATACCCATGAAGACGATGTCAGCGTTTTCGATGTGGCTTTTTGCAGCTAATGTCATTTGCCCTGCCACACTAATCCCTGTGCCCACAACAATCAACTGTCCTTTTTTGGCGGTGTCCATTATTTCCTTAACCAATAACCACGCTTAATCTGAGATTCACTATAAAATAGATTTCAACTATTTACTATGCCGGCAAGTTGAGAATAATGGGGTCAGAGTTAATTAAAAAGTACTCTGACCCCATTATTTCAGTGAAGTGACCTTAAACCGGTGTTTAAAACGGAGTAGTTTGAAAAAGTATCGTATTTTGGTCAATCCGGAACTTTGTGTGTATGAAGCTTGTATAGCCTTCAATACTTCATCTGTAACGCTGTTTTTTACAGTATCACTTAGCACTAAATGATTGGAGTTACTCACTTTGTTATATGCGGTTAAGTTGCTTTCGTCTTCACTGTCCCAATGAATAAAGCTGCCTAATTGCAATTTTGGCGTGTGGATATCTCTTTTTCCTGTTGTCATTCTTGGCTTAAATTGAAGAACCCCCTCATATTGATCAACCACCGTTAACGTTTTAATTGTTTGAAATGTCGCTAAGGGAGCAAATAGGTTGAGAAAGCCCTTTTCCATTCGTTTATAGAGTAACGGAACGGTGAGAACTGCACCGTTGTCGGCCGTAAGTTGAATGAACGTATTTGTTTGAAACCCGTTTACAAAAAAGCCAATTAACTTCTTTTGTGTGGATATCGACACAGTGTGGCCTTTTTCACACTCCAGATATTGTGCTTCAGTTAATGAATTTTTATAGTTTCTTATTTCGCCTTCATTAAGATGGGTTGAAACTATCTCAAAGTTCTTACTGTAATCTACACACTCAGCTCTGTTTGTTATGTGATCATAGTGATGACTAATAGCCACACCTAGGTAATAACCTATTTTATTTGATATTTCATCTTTAGGGTGTGCGGGGTGATTCGAATACACGTCGTCATATAAATATTGATAAACCTTAAGCAGCGATGAAAAATCGATAAACTGAGCGCCCATGTTATTGGCAAGGTTTTCTCTGTCAGTATAAATAGCGGATGGCTTTGCAAAGAAATCGCGAATCGCAATTCCTAGAACAATCAGTTTGGTTTGCGAGGAGATGGTTGAAACGACTTCAAGCAGAATACGCTTATTTTGATTGCTATAAGAGTAACCCGGCGTTTGTAATGCATATTGTTCATCATTTGGTACAGAATCCAGCACCACTAAATCATAGCTAGTGAAGTCCATCTTGGCATATTTAGAAAACTGTATGCCTGGTGAAGCACCTGAAGATAAGCTGGTCCATGACGCATTAGGGAGTGCTCTTTTCAAGCCACTAACATAACCATTTTTCAAAATAGAATTGGATGTTCCCAGTATTAATATGTTCATTCCTGACAGCCTTTATCCTTTTAATAACAACCGCTTAATGTCGATAAGACAATAAGATACTATCATTCGGGGCAAGATATTACTTCATTAAAGTGAGAAATGGGGTCAGAGTACTTTAATGAGAGTACATTAATGAGGGTTGATTAGTGAGAACATTAATTCCTTGAAAGTACGCTGTGCCTTTTATGGCTTATCTAAATTGCTAGGAGCTAACATGAAACTATGGATTAAAATACTTTTGCTAGTGTTGGGAGCGATACTCATTCTTATTGTATGGGGGCTAACATTAGACAAAAAATTCACTGAAACCAGCACCGCTGCCTACATACAAACTAGCCATGCATTATTTGAAGAAATTGGCATTGACCCTCAATCTCATTTTGTAAATACCCAAGGACCTGTTAAGCGTGTCCACTATTACGAAATGGGGGAGGGCGAACCTCTAATTTTGATCCACGGAGGAGGCGGTTATGCATCTCAGTGGTATACCATTATGGAAGAACTCGCTAAGTCCTATCACATATATATTTTGGATCGCCCTGGAAGTGGATTAACTGATAATTTTATCTATGGTGAAGTGGACCTAACTAAACACGGCGCTGCATTCATCCGTTCTTTTATGGATGCTCTAAAATTAGATAGTGCACATATAGTAGGGCATTCCATGGGTGGATTATTCAGTGTGAATTTTGCAGGCATCTACCCCCAACGAGTAAAAAAGCTGGTGCTGATTGGGCACCCCGCTGGCGGCACCGAAGCCATTCCTCCCCAAGTCGTAATGATGGGCCTACCGGGCGTTAATAAAATACTGTTAAAGCTAATTGGCGAGCCGACAATAAAGGGAAGTAAGGATTTTCATGGCATGATGCTGGTGCATAAACCAGAGCAATTATCTGATATCTACTGGCAAAATGATGTGAATGCTCAACTTATTCCCGGAAGTGCTCGCTCATTTAATTCACTGCTTGAAAACTGCGTGGAGTTTGGCGGGTTCAATGAGGCGTTTCTTATTCAAAATACATTGTTTAACCTGCCCCATCACGTGACCTTTATTGTTGGTGATAAAGATGTTTGGGATACGATAGAAAATGCTGAATATTTAGCATCGAAAATGAATAATGCCACGGTTCATGTAATAAAAAATGCCAGTCACTTGCCATGGCTTGATGCACCTGAAGAAAGTGCACAACTCATCTTAAGTGCCTTAGAAGGGAATTGATGGTACCCAAAAAATGGGGTCAGAGTAAATTAAAAAGTACACTGACCCCATTATTTCTAGATTAGCTCGCTAACTAGTTGCTTCACATCTGCATAACGGCAGTGTTCACAACTTCCATAGCCCTTAACTTGCTTCACTTTCAATCGAGTAAAGAGAGGCATGGTCATGGCGGTTAAAAATCGGCAATAGATGGATATCGTGATTGGGTCATTAAATTTTCCCTCTAGGTGTGCTCTTAGTGCTGCCATTGCTGCAGATACTTGTTCTCTCTCTGGTGTTGGTATGGGGCTTGAATAGCTAAGTTTTGCGACTTTGCCTTCGCAAACGCTGCAATGGCCGCATTTACGTGGCGCTTGGCTATCATCGAAATAGGCTGATAAGTTGAAATTTAAACAACTATCTTGTTCAAAAAACTGAATTAGCGCGGCAATTCGCTCAACCTCTTTTTGTTCATTTTCAGCAAAATAGCGCGCCAATTTGTCGGCTAATTCACTTTGTTGAAGTAGTGAATAGTCAACACTGTACACATCGGTAATTAAGCGCGACGCTAGCTCAATATGATTATGCTCGTGTAAATACTCTAGTGCAGCCACAACTCTCGAGCGCTCCGCCCCATATTGTGCGTAGATGCTATCGAAATTTACTACTCCCCATACTTTTTTCATATTTGAATGAGTAAAAACTGCTTCTAAGAATTCTCTTCGTTCTTTAGAAAATAAATTAAGGATGTCTACTTGCTCCGTATTGAAACGGAATTTATATTCGGCAAAGTAGGCGTACAGGGGGCGAATAACGTTGGCTAACTCTAACTGTACCAATAAAGTTTTTAAGGGTAACTGCCGAATGTTGCTTATACTCGATAAGCTGTTAATTTGCGTTTCCCACTGGTAAACGCTGCTACTTGTTGGGGTAGGGGGAGATTTGATATTAGCAGCTTGTAAGTGCGCAGGCGCTTGCGCTGAAATATCATCTAGCACCCGCCGAATGGCGCTTTTATCGGGTGTGTCGCCATACACAAAATTTTCAATGGTCACCAAACCGTCTAAGTTTGCCAGCACTGTGCAGTTGGCTGTTCCTCCATCTCGCCCGCCTCGACCGATTTCTTGGCTGTAGTTCTCGATAGACTTTGGCAAATCGTAATGTATAACAAAGCGAATGTCAGACTTGTCTATGCCCATACCAAACGCGATGGTAGCCACAACAACTTGCAGCCTATTTTCCATAAAATCTTGCTGAATACTTTGCCTAACATCATTGTGTAGACCTGCGTGGTAAGCTTGTGCGGCGTACCCATTCTGTTGTAGGTACTGCGCAACTTCTTGCGCGGTGTTTTGAAGGGTGACATATACAATACCCGCGCCTTGCTGGCGTTGTAATTCTTCTAGCAATACTTTGTTTTTATTGATACCTGCTACAGGTAATACATTTAAATTGAGGTTAGGTCGATAAAACCCTGTTTGGATAATATTTTCTTGAGCAATATTAAAACGGCTGGCCATATCTAACTTTACTTTTTGAGTGGCAGTAGCCGTTAGCAATAATACTAAGGGAATGTTCAGTTCTTTTTGATAGGCCGGTAGCTTTAAATAGTCGGGTCGAAAGTTGTGGCCCCATTCAGAAATACAGTGTGCTTCGTCTACCACTAACATGCTCACTTGAACCGATTCTATAAACTGTCTAAAACGCTCGTTTTTAAAGCGTTCTACCGACACCATTAAAATTTTGCAGCGCCCAGAACGCACGTCATTCATCACTTGCTTATTTTGCTCAGCAGTTAAAGTTGAATCGATGCTGGCTGCTGCAATACCTTTGCTGTGTAAAAACGAAAGCTGGTCTTTCATCAAGGCCAATAAAGGTGAAATGACCAAAGTTAAGTGGGGGAGTTGGGTAGCAACATATTGATAACACAACGACTTTCCAGAACCAGTGGGAAATATCGCTAGTGTAGAACGTGCGTTAAGTAGGCCTTCAACAACCTCTTGTTGGCCTTGTCGGAAAGCAGTAAAGCCGAATAAATTTTGAAGCAATTGTGAATGGGGTGATGTCATCGTTACACGCTTTCCTTTCAATGTTTGAAGAAAAATAATGGGGTCAGAGTACATTATTGAGCATCTGAATATTTAGGTTTAGCTATTCTATTATTGCTAGCGGGTCGGCCAAGTGTTTCATTTTTTAATGTACTGCCAGTTAGCTGTTCTATGTGGTGTTTGAATTTCTTACTTCCTAAAGCTAACTCTTTTCGTGAGCTGGTTTGAATTTTTTCTATGACCGATTGCGGTACGTCGTTTTTGAACAGAGTTCGGTAAGCTTTTAATCGCCGAAAGTCAGTTTTCCCCAATGATAAGTAAACAGGGTGCGGGCTGCATAGCATTGATTTAATACCCAATGCATTTATCCGATAGCTTGACCATTTATATTCTGCTGGTGATAAAACCATATTGGCTCTCACGGGGTTAAGTTCAATGTACCGGTAAACCGCAAGCAGATATTCTTCACTGCTCACCAAGCTAGAGTTAAATCTCCCTTCCCATAACGTGCCGGTGCGGTTGTACTTATGGTTGAAGTACCTTACATACATTCGCCCTAATGATTGCATCATCGCGCTGACGCCACGATTATCTAAGTTAGGCGTGCAAAGTAAATGCACATGATTAGTCATTAAAACCCATGCGTGAATAGCTACGTCAAATTGCAGCGAAAACTTCTTTAACCAATGGGCGTATGCAATGTAGTCGCTTTCATCGGCAAAGCATATAGAGCGATTATTTCCTCGTTGAATGACATGCTGTGCAAAGCCAGCGGGGCCTAGTCGATGTTTACGAGCCATACCTTTATGAGTTACTTTTTGAGTTTTCTTTTTACTAAGATGGGCAATTTAAAAACTATCTACAACCCTGTACCCGCTAAAACTGGTCTAATAGACAGTGAGAAAAAGCTGGAAGGAAAAGATGCCGCGTACGCTCGTGAGAAAAGTACTCTGACCCCATTAACTCAGCGCCTTAATTATAAATCATTGGAACTCATATATATTCGCAATATAAATATTGCTGATAGTGGTGTCGTGTTAGCTTAAGAATATATTTAGCGTTTTATCACTAGGGCGGGAAACACCGATATGAAAAAATCAAAACAACTTTTTACGCTTATTACCTCTGAAGGCGAATTGCAAGTATCTCTTAAAGAGGTTGATGTACCAGAGCCTAAGCCCCACGAAGTTATTGTTCGTATGGAGGCCTCACCGATTAATCCTTCTGATATGTGGCCAATGTTTGGCCCCGCTAGTTTAGATAAGGCGTCGTTTAACGCTGATAAGGGTGCGCTTATTGCGCCAGTTCATAAGCCATTGCTAGCTCGTATTAAATCACGTCTTGATCAAACGTTACCTATCGGCAATGAAGGTGCTGGAACCGTAGTTGCCGCTGGCGACAGCTCAGAAGCGCAAGCGTTGATGGGAAAAACCGTATCTATTCTTACGGGAGCAGCTTACACCGAATACGCATGTGTTCCCGTGCAAGTTTGTTTGCCGCATAGGGAAGGTACTACTGCTCAGCAAGCGGCGTCTTCATTTGTTAATCCACTAACAGCACTTGGTATGGTAGAGACCATGCGAATGGAAGGTCACAAAGCATTAGTACATACCGCCGCAGCGTCTAACTTAGGCCAAATGCTGAATAAGATTTGCTTAGATGAGGGTGTGGAGTTAGTGAACATTGTGCGCAGCCAAAAGCAGGTGGATATGCTTAAAGAAATTGGCGCCAAAATTGTGCTTGATTCTAGTAGTGAGAATTTCAAAGCTGAACTTTACCAAGCCATTGATAAAACAGGTGCAACGTTAGCTTTTGACGCCATCGGCGGTGGCGAGCTTGTTAGCGATATTCTCACGATGATGGAAGCATCTGGCAGTAAAGGTGCCAAGGGTTTTAATACGTACGGCTCTGATAGCAATAAACAGGTGTATATTTACGGCGGTTTAGACTTTTCTCCCACCATTTTAAATCGTGCGTATGGCATGACCTGGGGTATCGGAGGTTGGCTGCTAATGCGCTTTTTGGGCAAGCTTGATAAAAAGCGGGTGGGTGAGCTTTACCAAAAAGTAGCTGCAGAAATAAACACCACATTTGCCTCTTCTTACACCAAGGAACTTAGTCTTGAAGAAGCGCTGCAGCCTGAAAATGTAGCCCTTTACAATGCCAAAAAGACAGGCGAAAAATACTTAATTGTGCCAAACAAAGGGTAAAGAAATAATGGGGTCAGAGTACATTTCCCATACCCTTAAAAAAGAATGGGAAAGGGGGCGGCTTAACACTTTTGAGGGTCGAGCTTTAACTCCATGAATTGAACCGTAATAGCGCGTTCAAAAAGTACTCTGACCCCATTTTTAGTTTGTTAGAGGAAACTGGCTATTTCGCTGAGTGATTTCTTTTGCTTAGCATGGGTGGGAAGGGTGGCATCTTTAGCAGGATAACCGGCCACAATTAGCATGTAGGCTCTCTCATTACTAGGGCGTTGGCAAACGTCAGTTAAAAAGTTCATCGGTTTCGGAGTATGCGTTAAGGTTGCTAAGCCTGCGTTGTGCAACGAGGTGATAAGCATACCCACTGCAATGCCAACAGATTCATGGACATAGTAGTTTTGAGTTCTTTCTCCTGTATCTGTTTCCCCAAATTTTTGGCTGAATACCGCTATTAGCCATGGGGCTGTTTCGAGATAAGGTTTGCTGGCATCAGTGCCTAAAGGTTTTAGGTCGTTTAACCACTGCTGTCCAGCGCGCCCATCATAAAACCCCCGTTCGTGGGCTTCCGCTTGTTCGCGAATTTGCTTTTTTATACTCGCAGAGTGAATGGCAGAAAAATGCCAAGGCTGGTGGTTGGCGCCGCTAGGTGCGGTGCCTGCGGTTAAAATACAGTTTTCAATAATGGCTTTATCTACCGGTTTATCACTGAAATGACGAATACTATGACGGCGCTGCATGGCTTTTAAAAAGTCAGTGCTTCGAGCAAGCATATGTTCTTCAGGGTATTCGATGAAATCGTTAAGTGGTGAGTGATCGTGAGGTTGCATTTTTAGTCTCGTTTTACGTCACGTAATTGCAGAATAGCGTAAGGGAGAAATCACAGATTTTCAAAACAAATAATGGGGTCAGAGTACTTTTATCGTGAACTGTCATTTGCTCAGCGAAAAATGCGGCAACGTTATATTTCACGGCCAGGAATGTACTCTGACCCCATTTTTTAGGTGTATGCCATTAGGAAGCTATCTACAACTAGTTCTGACCAGTGCTGTTTGCGCTTGGTAGAGGGCGGATCATTGGGGTGCGTTAACAAATAAATTTGCGGCTCGCTTCGGGTTGAGGCGACGAATAATCTGGCTAATTCTTCTGCGGTGCGTCCTTTGGCGTCAATTTCTTTATGCTCTATGGCAAGTTCGATCAATTGTGCAACCAAATCTATGCAACCCTGTGGGCCGGCCGCGTAGAAGGTATCACCAAGCTGAGGGAAGCGCTCCACTTCGGCAATCACAATACGAGCTAAGGCTGAACCAGAGGGGGCAAGCACTATATCAAGGTAAGTATGAGCGACTTCCAAAAGTACTTTGCGAATTTGCCCAGGCATAAATTGAATGCTACTTAAAGAGTGAGAACTTGAAGCGCATTCTGCTTCAACCACGGCGCTAAACAGGGTTTCTTTATTGGCAAAATGGGCATAAACAGTAGATTTAGAAACGCCTGCTTCACGCTGGATCATATCTGTTGTGGCGCCGGAAAAACCGTGAGCCAAAAATACCTTCTTAGCCGCATTAAGCACTGTGCGTGCTTTAGGTGATAGCTCTGGCGTGCGCTTCGAAGCGTCGTTTTGTGTAAGAATGATCTTGCCCATTGCCTATCCTTTTATATTTCAAATTGACAATCATGAAGTTGATCGCTATAGTACCGTACCGTTCGGTGCAGTTCAATTAACAAATTTTTTAGCCTCGCTTTCGTAGTTATTACTCGCGGGGTTTTTATTTACCAATAATGTGTACCGCTCAGTTCGGTACAGTTTATTTTGAAATATGAGAGAGCGAATCGTTATGCATACCCATTACACATTAGACAGATTTATTCGCCATCGTATTGGTTTGCTAGCCTTATCGTTAACGATTTTAGCTACTGTAGGGTGCACTCTGACACCCATTCAGCCAACAGTATCCATTTCTGACTTCAACAATGAATGGAAAGCAGAGTATCTCGCAGATGAAAGGCTACCGTTCAGTAGTGAAAACATCGTATCAAACTGGTGGTCGCTATTTGATGATGTTCAGTTAAATGATCTCGTGATTCGCGCAGAGCAAAATAACTTAGATTTGCGTTTGGCCGCAAATCGTATTGCGCAGATGAGGGCACAGCTTGGTGTCGTCGATGCTAAGCAAGGCCCACAAGTGTCGGCGTTCGCGTCGGTAGATAGGGAAGATATTAGTGACAATAGTAAATTTGCGGCGCTTGGCGCAAAACCTGATGGCAATAGCTACTGGCTGGGCGGGGTAGATATTTCGTGGGAGTTGGATTTATGGGGGCGACTGGATTACCTCTTTGAAGGCGCTAGGCAAGGTGTAAATGCTTCTGTGTTCGACGCGGCGGCAGTGCAGGTTCTCGTTCGCGCCAACGTGGTTTCGACTTTTTTAAACCTTCGCGGCGCACAGCAACAACTGGCGCTTTTAGCACGTGAGGTTGGTGTTAGCGAAGAAACCCTTACTATGACTCAGAGCCAATTTAATAACGGCGTGGTGGGCAAAGCTGCTGTGGCAACGTCACGGGCAAAACTGGCACATCTAAAGTCTAGAGTCGAACCTGCAAAAGCCCGGGTGCATCACTTTATGAATCAACTTGCGTGGTTAACCGGTGAACCTCCACAGGCACTAGATGCGTTGTTGTCATCAAAAGGACAACTTCCGCAGGTACCCAAGAGTATTCCATTAAACCTAGATAGTGAACTTGCTCTGCAACGCCCAGATATTATGAGCGCTTCAGCTCATCTTAAACAAGCTACCGCCACAGTGGGTGTGGCCAACGCTGATTTTTATCCCAGTATTAGTCTAAATGGGCGAACGGGATTTGAAGCGTTTAATAGCGACCAATTAAGTGAGTGGGATTCGGCCTTTTTTGTTGTAGGGCCGTCGGTTTATTTACCAGTGTTTAATGGTGGTAAGTTGCAAAAACGGCTTAAGTTGAGTGAGGAGAAGCAAACCGCAGCTGCTCTTAAATATCGTAAAACCGTGCTTCAGGCCTGGCATGAAATAGATAACGCTTTAGCAGACTTGCAATCGATATACGCACAACACCTGTCGTTACAAGAAGCTTATGATGAAATATCGCTTGCCCTTAAACATACAGAATATGGCTATGAGCAAGGAAGCATGAGTAAACTCGATGTGCTTTTGGCGAGTGAGAAAGTAACACAAGAGGCACAAAGGTTAAGTGAAAGCCAAACTGGAGTTAATGTTGCTTTGGTGACACTTTATAAGACCTTGGGTGGTGGATGGCAACACCGCGAACCAGAAGAGGGAGGGGCGCTATGAGCGCATCTCCTTCGCAGCAAGCGGTGCTATTACCTCCTAAACTTTTAGCCGCATTGGTTGGGATTTTCATCAGCGCGATGATGGCGGGGCTCAACAACCGTGTAGGCGCGTTGGGGCTGGTGGATGTTCAAGGTGCGCTTGGTTTTTCACCCGATGACGCATCGTGGATAAACACCAGTTACCTTGCCGGTGAAATTCTGGTAACCCCTTTTGCCACGTGGTTCGCTATCACTTTGTCGATACGACGTTTTCACACCTTTGCCGTTGTTGTTATTGCCGCTATTGCCCTTTACCTGCCGTTTGTACAGAACTTAGCGCTTTTTGTCGCATTGCGTTTTGTTCAAGGAATGGCTAGCGGGGCCTTAGTGCCTTTGTTAATGATGATGGCCCTTAAAGCTCTACCTTTGAATATTCGCTTACATGGGCTGGCGTTATATGCAATGACTGCTACTTTTTCTCCCAATATTGCAGTGTGGCTAAGTGGGCAATGGACTGATGGTATGCAAATGTGGCAGTTCACTTACTGGCAGGTTATTCCCCTTTGTATTATCGCCATTGGTTTAGTCAATTGGGGAGCGCCAAAAGAGCCGGTGAATTATGCTCGTTTTCCACAAGGGGACTGGCTGGGTATGGCCTTTGGCATAGTGTCGTTGACATTACTCACTGTAGCTTTGTCTCAAGGTGAAAGGCTTGATTGGTTCAATTCAAGATTAATTACGCTGTGTGTAGTCAATGGGTTAGTTTTACTCGGCCTCTTCGTTGCCTGCGAATTAACGCATCCAACGCCTTTTATCGACTTACGGTTGCTCAAGCGGAAAAACTTAGGGCTTGGCTCGCTTATTTTTACTGTGCTGTTGATGGTATTTATGTCGGCGACACTATTGCCTATGACCTTTTTGTCTAAAGCTGCACAATATCGTGTTTATCAGTCAATTCCGTTAGCACTTATTATCGGCTTACCCCAATTAGTTTTGGGGTCGATGGTGGCATTACTACTTTATAAAAAGTGGGTTGATGCTAGAAAAGTGTTCGCACTAGGATTGTTAACGGTAGCTACCGCATGCTTTGTTGCCGGGCACGTAAGTGCAGAGTGGCACAGAACGGAATTCTATATAGCGCAAATACTGCAGGCAGTAGGACAGCCTATGGCGGTGGTTTCAATGCTGTTTTTAATGACTAGTGTTGTCGATCCTAAAGAGGGGCCTTATTTCTCGGGCATTATCAATACATTTCGCGTTATTGGTACCTTACTAGGCGGTTCCCTTATCAGTCATTTGCTCGTCACCCGAGGGCAATTTCATAGCACTCTTTTAGTGGGGCATGAGGCTATGTCTCACAATGATACGCCTCAAAATCTAGTGCACCAAATTGCCTCCCAATCACTAACGCTTAGCATTGCAGACATCTATTACCTATTTGCTATTGCTGCATGCTTGATGATCCCCTTGGTGTTGAACATGACGTTCGTTCCTGCACCAAGCGTTAAACATTAATCGTACAATTTTTTTGAATCAAGGAAACACGAATGGCTTTATCTCGCCCTTTGAAAATCTCCGGTACTCTAGTGTGTATAGCACTCGTATTCGGTAGTATATTTTATTTGAATCAACCCGACTCCGCTCGCTCAGAACAATCTACAGATGATGCCTACGTAGACGCAGATTTAAGCTTTATAGGGGCGCGAGTGGCAGGCACAGTTTCACGGGTACTTGTGAGGGAAAATCAGCGCGTTAAGCAAGGCGACGTATTGTTCGAACTCGACAATAAAGATTTCAAATTGGCGGTTAGTCAGCATCAAGCCAACGTAAAGCAGGCTGAAGCTAACCTTGTTCGTGCGAAGGCTGCACTTACACAGCATGCTTCCGTTATTGATCAGAGCCAGGCGGATGTAGACGCTAAGCTAGCGTCGCTTGCGTTGGCTGAACGCGACAAAAAACGGTTTAACAACCTAGCAGTGGATGGAGCGGGAAGCGTTCAGGCCAAGCAAAAAGCGCAGGCTGATGAAAGCATAGCGCGAGCGTCGCTTGCTAAAAGTAAAGCCGTATTGGCTTTTAACCAAGCACAGCAGTATGTGTTGGAAGCCGATCTTAGACAAGCGAAAGCGTCCCTCGATGTGGCCAAAGCAAACTTAGATAGTGCCAAATTAAGCCTATCTTATACGAAAATACTGTCCCCCGTTGACGGTATCGTTGGCCAGAAAAAAGTGGAAGTAGGGGAGTTTATAAATAGAGGCGCTTCATTAGCTGCACTTGTGCCAGCTAAGGGAATTTATATCACCGCGAATTACCGTGAAACGCAGCTTGCGAATATTCGTGAGGGGCAACCTGTTAAAATTGAAGTTGATGCCTTGCCTGGTGTCATTTTTGAAGGTGCGGTAGATAGTGTCGGCCCCGCAAGCCAAGCGAGTTACTCAAGTATTGCGCCTGTAAACGCAACCGGTAACTTTACTAAAATAGTACAGCGCATACCTGTACGCATTCGCATTGAGAATCAGTCGCCTCAGCTTGAGCAGTTACGAGTGGGGATGTCTGTAGTGCCGCATATTCATACCCAATAAAATTAATGGGGTCAGAGTAAATTAAAAAGTACTCTGACCCCATTTGGGCTTACTGTGCTGTTTTGCAGGGGCTTAACCTACCGCTACCACGCAACGCTTAATCGTCACACTCACTGACGTCGCCGCCCATCTTTTCTTTCATTGCCACACAGGCTTCGTGGGCTTTTTTGGCTGCTGCGTCTTTCCATTCACCGGTTTTTTTCGCGGTTTTGTCATAGGCATCAGAGGCCATATCTTTGCCATCTTCATAGGCATCAGAGGCCATATCTTTGCCATCTTCATAGGCATCAGAGGCCATATCTTTGCCATCTTCATAGGCATCAGAGGTCATTTCTTTACCATCTTCATAAGCATCTGATGTGGCATTTTTAGTATCATCCCACGCGTCTGCCGTTTTTTCTTTTGCGCCTTCATAGGTTTCAGCTGTTGCTTCACCAGCCTTTTCCATTTCTTTTTTCATGTCTGTTTTTGCGTCTTCGTTACTCTCAGAACAACCCACTACAGATAATAATAGGGCTAACGCCATTGCTTTAGTTTTCATTGTGAAACTCCTTTTGCCTAATTAGGGGCAAGTGTATAAGCCAGTAAAAGTGTGGTTTTCAATTATTCGCAATCTGCTCATTCAAGTTACCAAGGCCGGATTGCCAACATTCGACGTTTCCAGTCTAGCTTAAATGTTGGTTAAAGTGTAAACAGAAGTTAAGGCGGTGGGGAAGAGGTCGCTTTTTTACTAAGAGGCCGTTCACTCATGCAATAGTGAACAGCCAATGTTGGTAATAAATGATGGCTTAAAAACGTTTGAAAGGAGGGCGCGTCCCCCGTTTTTGCGAAGTATTTTGCGCTTCCAATACTTCAAACTGGGCGACGTCATATACCGGCATCATAGTGACTTTTCTACGGTACGGCGGTTTGCCACGCATTACGACTTCTTTAACTTCAACGTATTCAATGGCTTCTTGGCCTAGTGTTTCCAGTTGAGCAACATCACTCACGGGAACACTTACCGTTCTACGTTTAAAAGGTGGCTTACCAGAAAAATCGACCAGTTGAACATCAACCATCTCTCGATGAGAAACTTGTTCAGCCTGCGCTGCTAGAGGCAGGGTGGCAGTTATCAGTAGTGTGCCCAAAATATAGCGTAATTTCATGCTGAATCCTCTTTTTGCACCAAATTAGTACCTTTTCATATTGTATTAATGAAAATTTTTAAAACAATGATGATTCATGATAGTCATAAGCTATCAGTTTTTTAGGATATTCGGTTTTATCTTATCAATTGATGATAAAAAGAGGGGGATGATTCTATTTTTCGCCTGAATTTGGTGCGTTTTCATTTTTGTTGCGCATTATTGGTGCTTTTGCGTAGTGAGGAAAGGTGGGGACGCTATTGAAATCAAGGGATTAACGCCTTGGTGTCCAATTTGCTGTGTTTTTAGACTCTAATAGCTTGGTGTCTCTGCAGTGAAGATTCTTAGGTTTAGCTTAATCAGCATGATGCTAGTTTTCATTAACGCCGCATTTGCCATTGAACAACAGATCCCCCTCGCGCAAAGTGGTGGGGGAACCTTGTATCTGGAGGCAACCCTCGAATCGAGAGTAAAAGCAAAATTCTTACTCGATACGGGGTCAAGCTTGCTCACCCTAAATCAAGAAACCTTTGATGCGCTTACCCACAGAAAAAAACGAGTTGCCATTAGAACCTCTGCAGCCAGACTGGCGAATGGTAAAATACTAAAGGTGACTCAGTACCAACTCAGTTCAATTCGCATTGGTGAACATTGCGAGGTAGGGCCTGTGGAGGTAGCGGTGATCCCCAAGGGAAGTAATATTCTGGGGATCAACACGTTGCTGCGTGTAGCGCCACTTACAATAACAGCAAATTCGGTGATATTGGCAGGCTGTGAGTAATCTATTTGCAGTCCAAATTAGACTAGTCACTTTGCCGATATTCCCACGCTTACTTAGAGGAAGCACGAAGGTTTTCCACTAACGCTTCAAGGGAGCGCTGATCCTTTGCAAAGTTGCGTATGCCTTCGCTAAGTTTTTCTGTTGCCATGGCGTCTTCGTTGTGTTGCCACAGGAATTCTTCATGAGTTAGTGGCTTAATTTCTGCTTTTGATTTTTTATCAATCGCATCGGCATTAAGCTTGACGTCTAGCTTTCCTTCCATAGTACTTAGCTGCGATAGCAGGGCGGGGGATACCGTCAATAGGTCGCAACCGGCTAGCTGTAAAATTTCATCAGTATTCCTAAAGCTTGCTCCCATGACTGTGGTGGCGTAGTGATAGCGTTTGTAGTAGTGATAGATTTGCGTAACCGACTTAACCCCAGGGTCATTTGCGCCTTCATAGTCAAGCCCGGTTTTTGATTTATACCAGTCTAGAATGCGGCCTACGAATGGAGATATGAGGGTTACGCCAGCTTCTGCACACGCAATAGCTTGAGGCATTGAAAAAAGGAGTGTCAGGTTGCAGTTTATGCCTTCTTTTTCCAACTGCTCAGCCGCTTTGATACCTTGCCATGTGGAGGCGAGTTTTATTAGCACCCTTTCTCGCCCTATACCGCTCTTTTCATACAGCGAAATGATTTTTCTCCCTTTTTCAATGGAAGCTTGTGTATCGAAGGATAATCTAGCGTCAACCTCGCTGCTTACGCGGCCAGGTACATATTTTAATATTTCACACCCAAAATTAACGATTAGCTGATCGCATATATCATCAGTCGTTGCTTGCGGCTCAGCGCTGTCTATCGCCGCGAGAAGGAGGTGATTATATTGAGGTTGCTTTGCCGCTCGAAGAATTAACGAAGGATTAGTTGTAGCATCGATAGGAGATAGTGATTTTATCAAGTCTACATCGCCACTGTCTGCGACTATTGTTGTGACTTGTTTAAGTTGCTCTAAGATATTCATAAATTTATTCATTCACCTTAATTCAGCTGTTATCTTTTCCATTAGCTTCGATATTTAATCTAATATCATTTAGCCTTTTTAGGAGTTGGCGCGAAACCATGTGGCTTACAATAGAAGACTCTTTTTCACCTTTAAGAATTTTGTCACTCGCATGACTTATTTCAAATTCAAAGCCGCTACCCTCACGGGCGTCAGCAAAGTGTTCAACAAGCGAATTCCCGTCGTAAAGAAAACATTCTTTTGCACTCCAAAAATCAGGGATTCTAATGGTGCCTTTACTACCAATGAGCCAGGCATCATTATTAAGCCGGCTTCTAAAACTGGTATGAAGCGTTGATGTAACCTGTCCCCGTTGGTAAATCCAAGTTACATCGTCTTCCACCCCATTAGGGGCTAAATGATGACTAACGAACTCCGTTGTTGGCTCGCTAATATTGAAAAGCGCATCTAGGGCGATAGGGTATATACCCATGTCTAAAAGGCATCCACCCCCAAGCTCTTTTGCATACTCCCTAGATTTTGGCTCATAGTGAACAGGGAAGCCAAAGCTGGCTTTTATATGCAATAGTTCACCAATTTCCCCTGATTCTACCCATGCTTTAGATTTTAGAATGGCAGGTAAAAAATAGGTCCACATGGCTTCCATAAAGAAGCGGTCTTGCGCGCGAGCTTCGGCAATCATGTGCTCTAATAAAGACAATGATGTGGTGGCAGGTTTTTCACATAAAACATGTTTGCCGGCCTGCATTGCTAGTATTGCATTTTCGCAATGAAGGGTATGCGGAGTGGCAATGTAGACAGCGTCAATGTTGGGATCTTCTAGCATCGACGTATAACTTCCATACGCATTGGGTATTTGGTGGTTGTGGGCAAAATGTTTAGCATCTTTAATATTTCTAGATGCTACCGCGTATAACTTGGAATTAGTGCAATGCCTTACGTCCTGTGCAAAGGTATTTGCTATGCGAGCAGTTGAAATAATTCCCCAATTTACGATGTCTTTTTGCAATTCTCGCGTCCTTTAATATCGGTATTAGTGTCTGCTACGTCAGTTATCGTACACAGGTTATATGATTTTCTGTTACTTAGAATAGGATAGTAAAAATTAGTTAATAGTATGTAAGTAATCGTAATTGTTGGCGTTTTATAAAAGTTTCAACCTAAAGTCCCTTCTAGTTTGTGACATGAGCGTAAACGTATGACTCACATGAAAAATCCAATTTTACGGGGATTTCATCCCGACCCTACCATTGTCAGAGTAGGGGATGATTATTACCTGGCAACATCAACATTTGAGTGGTATCCAGGAGTCTGCATTTATCACTCTGTAGATTTGGTTAACTGGGTACTAGCGGCGCGACCATTAGCGAGCCTTGAATTGTTAGACATGCGTGGTAATCCCGACAGTTGTGGCGTTTGGGCACCTTGTCTTTCGTATCACAACGAACGATTTTATTTGGCGTTCACTAATACTCGTCGCTTTCAGGGAGACTTTAAAGATACACCAAACTATCTTATTTCGAGTGAAAAGATAACAGGGCCTTGGTCTACTCCTCGGTTCATCAATAGCAGTGGGTTCGACCCCTCATTGTTTCACGATGACACAGGTAAAAGTTATTGGTTAAACATGATTTGGGATCACAGGCCGAGTAAAGTTAGAGGCAATCATGCTGGTCGCTTTTTTGGTGGGATTAGTTGCCAAGAAATTGATCTCAATACGGGTAAGCTACTTGGATCTCCTAGTGTAATATTTAAAGGGTCAGAGCTAGGCTTGGCGGAAGGACCTCATATCTTTAAAAAGGGTAACTACTATTATTTAATCGTAGCAGAAGGAGGCACTGATAAAGACCATGCCGTCACCATCGCGAGATCGGAAACTGTTTTCGGCCCCTATGAGCTACCATTAAATAGGCCATTATTATCCAGTAAATGCTCGCCTAACCTACCTATCAAACGCTCTGGTCATGGTGATATATGCACAACGCCGGAAGGTGAGAGCATCTTAGTGCACTTATGTAGTCGGCCGTTGACATTCCGTGGTCGCTCTGTAATGGGGCGAGAAACAGCACTGCAAAAACTATCTTGGAAAGACGGTTGGCCAGAGTTAGCCAGCGGAGCTAATATCCCTTCATTAATTATCCAAACAGATAGGCATCCACACAATACTTGTTCCATTGAAAAGGTAGATTTTAAGCGGCAGAAATTACCGAATAGTTATCATTCGCTACGTTACCCTTTACCTAAAGAGGTTTTATACTACAATACCCACGCGCTAACCCTTCATGGGCAGCAAAGTTTAGGTAGCTTATTTGAGCAAAGCCTTTTGGCGCGACGCCAACAATCGTTTCGTTTCAGTTATACCACTGAGTTTTCTTTTTCACCTAAAAACTTTCAACAGATGGCTGGGTTAGTGTGTTACTACAATAGCAAGCAATATTACTATTTATACGTTACTTTTAGCGAGGAAAAGGGACGGGTTATAGAATTGTCATCCTGTCAGGGTCGAGCAAATTGTGAATACTTATTAGAAGAGCCAATAAAACTACCCGATACGGGGAAAGTGTATTTGAAAGCAAATATTGATCATGACTTACTTCACCTAGCTTACAAAACTGATGAAAGTGCTTGGCATTGGGTAGCAGTAAATCTTGATTACAGTATCTTATCTGATGAATTCGGAGAGGGTGGGGCTGGGGCGAACTTTACTGGCGCGTTTGTGGGGATCTGTTGTCAGGATTTATCCGGTGCGAGACAGCCCGCACATTTTTATTCGTTAAACTATCAAGAGTTCAATGAAGGCGAGGTTGGCTAAATCGGGTGGGTTCAGTGTGGAGAATGAGACGGAGAGTGCGTTAATTTTTTGACATTTCATCACGTCCATTTTGGAAAAAGGGCATGATTAACTCATGCCCTTTTCAATAAAAGCGAATGTATGGTAACTAATTAACCATAAATTATGCGGTTAACTTTATTTTCTAATAACTCTTGTTGACCCGTGGTGTGAGATGGGTTTAGGTTATCGCCGAGGGCTTGCTGAGAGAGCGATTCAAGAGAATAACTACCGCCTAGAATGTCTTTCCCAAGTGATGTATTCCAGCCCTGGTATCGAGATGAAACGGCTTCTGCCAAGAAGTCATTTTCCACTAATTGAGCAGCGCGTTTCAAGGCCATAGCCAGATGATCCATACCGCCTATGTGACCGTGGAATAAGTCTAGCTGGTCGGTACTTTGGCGGCGTAATTTTGTGTCGAAATTGAACCCACCGGTTGAGAAACCACCTGCCTTTAATATTTCGTACATTACCAGTGATAGTTCATCTACATTAATTGGGAATTGATCCGTATCCCAACCATTCTGCGCGTCTCCTCGGTTAGCATCTACACTGCCGAATATTCCCAAAGAAATAGCGGTGGCTACTTCATGATGGAATGAATGACCCGCTAAAGTGGCGTGATTGGTTTCAATGTTAACGGCAAATTCATTTTCTAGGCCAAACTCTTTAAGAAAACCATAAACCGTTGCGGTATCATAGTCATATTGATGTTTAGTGGGTTCTTGAGGCTTTGGTTCTATTAATAATGTCCCCTTAAAACCAATTTTATGCTTGTGCTCCACAACCATTTGCATGAACCGTCCCAACTGCTTTCGTTCTTGACGCAAGTCGGTATTGAGTAGCGTTTCATAGCCTTCACGACCGCCCCATAGTACATAGTTTGCACCACCTAAACGTTTTGTCGCATTCATTGCGTTAAATACTTGAGTGGCACCATAAGAAAATATTTCAGGGTTAGGGCTAGTCGCCGCACCACCTGCGTATCGCGGGTTACTGAAAAGATTCGCGGTTCCCCACAATAAGGATAATCCTGTTTCTTCCTGCTTTTGCTCCAGAACATCTGTCATCGTTAAGAAGTTTTCAGTGTACTCTTTCAGGTTAGCGCCCTCTGGGCTAACGTCTACATCGTGGAAACAATAATAAGGAATACCCAGCTTGCTAAAAAATTCAAATGCAACATCCGCTTTTTGTTTTGCTCTTTCCATGGCATTGCCCGGTTTCAACCAAGGGCGGCCAAATGTACCAGCACCAAAAACGTCGGCCCCATCCCAACAGAAGTTGTGCCAATAGCACGCAGCAAACCGTAAGTGCTCTTTCATAGATTTACCAAGAATTATTTCGTCTTCATTGTAATGTCTAAATGCAAGAGGGTTCTCTGAATTAGGGCCTTCGTATTTTATTTTTTCTACTGACTCGAAAAATTGAGACATGAGTAGTTCTCCGTATCTATGTTTATGTATCGGCGATTATTGAGCGTTTACATCGTTCTAACAATTATGTTTTTTGCTATTAGCATTCCGCTTATTGCTAAGGGCTAGGGGTACCTATGTCGCTCAATATTTGTTTGCAAATCTCCTTTTGAGTGAGTTCAAAGTGTTCATAAAGCGCTTCCGCTTTACCCGATTCGCCAAACGAATCAATGCCAAACACGCGGCCATCCAGCCCTACAAATTCATACCATGGCTGTGAACATCCGGCTTCTATTGCAAAGCGGTGCCTGATATGAGGGGGAAGGACCTTGTCTCTGTAACTGCTTGGTTGCTGTTGAAAGCGAGAAAAACAGGGAATGGAAACCACCCGAATGTTTAAACCCTGTTCCTTCGATAGTTGGCTGGCCACCGATAACGCCAGCTGGACTTCAGAACCGCTCGACATAAGTATTAACGAGGGCGGCATTTTGCTATCCGAAAGGATGTAACCACCTTTCTCTATATTTTCTATGGATGCCGTCGTTTGTGGTGTGGGGGAAAGGGACTGTCTAGAAAAACATAACGCGCTAGGACGTGATGTTTGTTCTACCGCACTGTACCAGGCAACTGCAGTTTCAATTTCATCACAGGGACGCCAGGTATCAAGGTTAGGGGTCGCCCGTAAGTTCGCAATTTGTTCTATAGGTTGATGAGTAGGGCCGTCTTCACCAAGGCCGATTGAATCGTGAGTAAATACAAAAATATTGGGCAATTTCATTAACGCTGACATGCGAATAGCGTTTCTAGCGTATTCCATAAACATTAGGAATGTCGCTGCAAAAATTTTATGCATACCGTAAGCTGACACCCCGTTTGCTATCGCTGCCATGCCAAACTCCCTTACACCGAAGTGTAAATACTGGCCTTGGGGAGTTGAATGAGAAAACGGTAACGCCTCTTTCCATTGCGTTAGATTAGAAGGCGCTAAGTCAGCAGAGCCACCGATTAGCTCGGGAATGATACTTTTGAGCTGATTAATCATACTTTCAGAGGCTTTTCTTGAAGCGATATTGGCTCTGTGTGATAAAAGGTTTTGCAAGTGTGCTTTTTTCTTTGAAAGAAACGCCTCTGGCAATGTACCTTTTAATCGTCGTTGAAGTTCAGAGGCGGCCTGCGGATATAGTTTCGCATAGTGGCTTAGCTTTTGATCCCAATCGGTTTGCCATGTCAGCCCTTTATCTTTGGCGTTCCAAGCGTTGTACATTCCATCGGGCAAAGAGAATGGTTCGGCGTCTACTCCAAGTGCTTGTTTGACTAATGATATCTCCTCTAAGCCTAGTGGCGCACCATGACAGGAATGGGAACCCGCTTTGTTGGGAGAGCCATGGCCAATAGTGGTTTTGCAACAAATGAGCGTAGGTTTCGACGCTTTTTTAGCCGCAATTATGGCGTTATCAATAGCCGTGGCGTCATGGCCATCTACATTTTGAATAACATGCCAGTTATAGCTTTCAAACCGTTTTGGGGTGTTGTCTGTGAACCAGCCTTCCACTTCACCGTCTATTGATATTCCGTTATCGTCGTAAAATACAATAAGCTTGCTCAGTTGCCAGGTTCCTGCAAGCGAGGCGACTTCATGGGATATTCCCTCCATTAAGCAACCATCGCCTACAAAGCAATAGGTGTAGTGATCGATGATATTAAAATCAGGTTTGTTGAATTCTGTTGAAAGCATTTTTTCGGCAAGAGCAAAGCCGACAGCATTAGCAATGCCTTGCCCTAACGGGCCCGTGGTTGTCTCTACACCCGGCGTGTATCCTTTTTCTGGGTGACCTGGTGTCTTGGAATGCAGTTGGCGAAAATGTGCAAGGTCGTCAATAGACACATCATAACCTGTGAGATGAAGTAGGCTGTAAAGTAACATCGAACCATGTCCATTTGACAAAACAAAGCGATCTCTATTCATCCAGTGTGGATCGCGAGGGTTATGAACCAAGTGCTTACGCCATAGCACTTCTGCAATATCTGCCATCCCCATAGGCATACCTGGGTGCCCTGATTTGGCAGCTTCTACGCCATCCATGCTTAAAATTCGGATAGCATCAGCACATTGTTTGTTTGAAAACATATTCAATTTACTCTTTGATTTGTTGGTTGGTAAACATAGTGAAGGCTTCATACCTGCTCATCAGTAACTTATGGCGTGCTGGATTTGGACTATGCTCTTCTATTGCGTTAGGAACTGGGCAAAGGGTAGAGATATCTTCCGACGGGAATTCATTTATTTTAGCTAACTTGGCAGCGCCTAATGCAGGACCAACTTCGCCGCCTTGGCGGTAGGTAATTGGCATGCCAAGAACATCTGATATTAACTGCCGCCAAAACTGGCTTCTAGCGCCTCCACCAATAATGGAGATTGAATTTAAATGGACGCCTGCTTCCTGCATAACCTTAAGGCCATCTTTAAATGCAAAGGCAACGCCCTCTAGCACTGAATATGTCATGTCCTTACGCGTTGTACTGTGGGTTAGGTTGCAGAAACGCCCGGTCAAATCTGGGTTGTTGTGAGGTGTTCTTTCTCCACTTAAATAGGGAGTGAAATAACAGGAATGGGACGTCGTATCTTCGGGCGACTCGTCCAGTTCATTGAGTAACGTGGCGACATCACCATTGGCCGATACGTTAGCAAACCATTGTAAACAAGAAGCAGCACTCAGGTGCACTGACATAACATGCCACTTATTTGGAATAGCGTGACAAAAGCTATGTAACGCGGAATTTGGGTTAAAGATAAATTTATCGGTCACGGCAAAAATTACGCCTGACGTGCCCAATGAAATCATCGCCTGACCGGTGTCAACCACGCCGCTACCAATGGCACCTGCCGCGTTGTCTCCAGCGCCACCCACGATGGGTATTTGATCCACCCCCCACTTTTTAGCGAGGTCTGCCTTCAATGATCCTGATGTTTCTGTACCTTCAACCAGTGAGGGCATATGTTTGCGATTAAGATCGGCGAGTGCCAACAGTTCATCGGACCAATCCCTGTTTTTGGTATCGAGCCAGCAGGTGCCTGCTGCGTCAGACATTTCACTGACAAATTGTCCCGTCAGCAAATATCGAATGTAATCTTTTGGTAGAAGTACTTTGTCTATCTTTGCAAAGTTACTCGGTTCGTGTTCCTTTACCCACCTCACTTTTGGCGATGTGAAACCAGGCATAATTAGATTACCAGTGATGACGGTCGCTTCTGGGCATTCATTCATCATGTCAGTGCACTGCTTTTCGCTACGTCCATCATTCCATAGTATGGCTGGACGGATAACGTTTCCGCTTGTATCAATTAGAACTGCACCGTGCATCTGACCTGCTAATCCAATGGCTTTTACTTTTTTAAGACTTCCTCTTCGACTTAGTGCTGACATGGTATGATCAATGGCGTGCCACCAGTCAGCAGGGGATTGTTCTGACCACTTTGGGTGAGCAGATGAAACGTTAAGGGAGTGGGATTCGCTATCAACCACCGTGCCCGCTGAGTCGCATACGACTATTTTGATTCCAGATGTACCAATGTCGATACCGATGTAATGCATGATATGTCCTCATTTTTTAACTCATCATTAACGAAGACTAGCGGCCAAACAATTACGAAAAGTACCATGTGAAATTATGATTCTTCTGGGATAAGTATTTATAGCGTGATTGAAGTGAAAACGTGAGGGCCCTATGTGCCGTAACACGACACATAGGGGGACTACTACAAAGTAAGAATTTTTTCTAATGCACCTTTTGGCGAGAAGTCTCGGTTCCACAATAATGGGTAGTTAGTACGATTAGTTACAGGGTAGTCATTTTTCCATGAGGTTGAATCGTCAACCCCCCAAAAGGTTACCCTGTCTATAGCGTCTGACTTACGTTTGAATAGGGAAAAAAGCGCTGTCCAACGAGCATCTAATTGCTTTGCAACCGACGTAGGTAAGTTCTCTTTATAAGGATCGAGAAACGCTTCGAACTCCGGCTCTTGAAACTGTTTATGGAGTAACCCCGAGCCTATGACTTGTCCCTCTTTTGTTATCGGCAGTACGTCAATATCTATCTCGCTTATCATCACCTTTACGCCCTCGGCAGCGTAAGCATCTATAGCCTCTTCGATGAGGCTAATACTCGGGTAATTCAGTCCCCAGTGACCTTGTATGCCAATACCATCTATACGAATGCCTTCTTTCTTTAGCATTCTTATCATTCGTACAATACCTTTCACTTTTCCTGGCTTCCAGGCATTGAAGTCGTTGTAGTAAAGTTCTGTGTTAGGCGCATATTTTTGAGCGGCTCGGAAGGCCATTTTAGCGAGTTTGTCCCCCCCACCTATCTGCTCTACCCAAATAGTGGGTCTGTAACTCCCATCATCGTCAATTATTTCGTTCAACACGTCCTATGCGTGAACCTGCCCAAGGTAACGTTCAGCCATCACTTTAATATGCGCGTTTAACACTCGGGATTGCTCCTCTTCATCAAAAGGTTCCCCCTTCTCATTTTTGAAGAACCAGGAGGGCGTCTGATTATGCCAAATTAAGGTATGTCCAATGACAAAGGCGTTTCGTGCTTTGGCATAATCAATAAATGCATCAGCCCTTGAAAAGTCATATTGCCCCCTTTGTGGGCTAACAACTTCCGCCTTCATGTCATTTTCAACGGTTAACGTGTTGAAATGCTTCGACACTAACTCGTTAGCCAAAGGGGAGTCTCCTTCTACAATACTTCTCCCTACCGCTGCACCTATCAAAAAGTCATCTTTGAAATGCGTTTTTAGAGAATCCGCGTCGACCATGTGGGGTAGAAGCAAGAGGCATAGCCACATTAATTGAACATTGGCGAATAGCGGGTATTTTTTATTGCGTTTAGATTTTTGTTGAACAGGTATCATCATTTGTCCACCGCATTAAAAGCCGCAGAGCGCCAGTTTGCTGCGCTCTTCGTGACGTAAATAAAATGGATAGGGTTACACGTGGTAGGCGTTGTAGGTAATAATTTTGCCTTGTTCATCATGTATCAATTCCGCCATTTTCACACTACGCAAGTGAGATTGGCCTTTTGACAGGGTGCTATCATGGTAGAACAAGTACCATTTATCCTGATAAGAGACGATACTATGATGGTTTGTCCAGCCTAGCACGGGCTCTAAAATAGTTCCCTGATACGTAAAAGGGCCTAGAGGCGAGCTCCCTGTGGCATACACTATTTTATGAGTATCGCCAGTCGAGTAAGAGAAGTAATAGACACCATTGTGTTTGTGCATCCAAGCTGCTTCGAAAAAACGACGGTGATTATCTCCGGCTTTAATTAACTCACCGTTTTCGTCGTAAATGAGAATATTTTGGGGCGGGCTCTCTAATGTGAGCATATCGTCGTTTAATTTAGCCACCCGTGGGCAAAAAGCAGGGTCTTGTGGCGCTAGTTCTTTCGCTGAAGATGAATAGGTATTGTGCTCCCAGTGCTCTAATTGCCCCCCCCATAGTCCGCCAAAATACAAATAGAAACTGCCGTCGTCATCTTCATAGACAGCAGGGTCAATACTGTACGTACCTGGTATAAAGCTTTCTTCAGCGGCAAACGGGCCGTAGGGCTTATCGGATGTTGCCACGCCAATACGAAATAACCCTTCAGTATCTCTTGCTGGAAAGTAAAAATAATAGGTGTCGCCCCTTTTAGCCGCATCAGGAGCCCATAATTGTGTGCTTGCCCACGGAATGTCGTCAAGGGTTAACGCTACCCCATGGTCTGTGGCGGTACTTAAGTCCTCAGATAAAGACAGAACATGGTAGTCTCGCATAGCATATTGGTCCCCGTCATCGTTAACGGATGGACCTTCTTCGGTCTCTATGTCGTGGGATGGGTAGACATAAATCTTTCCTTCAAACACATGGGCAGAGGGATCTGCCGTGTACATGTGTTCCACAAGAGGCTTACTTTTTTGCTTCGTAGTAAGCTCCTCTGCGCGCTCTGCATCTTTAATTTGAACTTCTTCTGCATGACTTAATGGCATAATTAACCTGCTATTTATTTTGAAAGCGAATGTTGAATATCTAAAACAGTAGTTTCTGTGAGACGATATCTTGAGATGAATAAGACCGCTGCTAGCATGCATAGAGTGGGAATGCCGGCGAACGCAATTAGGATACCTTGTAGTGCCTCAGCAGATTGCGATTGGTTGGCTATATAACCAAACATTGATAGTAGCCAGCCTGCGAGAGCTCCCCCAATGGCAAAACCAAGTTTTATCGCTAGTAAATGACCAGAAAACGCTATGGCGGTAAGCTTCTTTCCACTCATTTTTTCGCCAAAGTCGATAGTGTCCGCCACCATTGAAAACATAAGCGGAGTAATGATCATGTGGGCGAAGTTAGCGATGAAAAATAGCCCAAAGATTAGGGATAAACTAGACGATGGAACAATGAAAAACAGAAGGTGGGAAACGATGACCACCCACAACGCTATTTTGAATAGACGAATTTTTTGTATCTTCTTTGTCAGTAAGTGGGTAGCAATAGCGCCTAATACTGAACCTGTGGCAGCCACGGTTAAGAATGGAGAAAGTAGATCTGGTGCTTCTAAGTAGTATTTTATGTAATGAGGAGCCACAGAAGAGCGTACGCCAATCAAAATAAGAGTGAACAAGCTAATAAGGGCAACTAGTGTCCATTGGCTATTCTTAATTAACGTATAAAAGTCATTCAATTTAGCTTTCTGGTAGGTACTAGCATCAAACTTTTCTTCACTGGTAAAGAAGTAGCAGAGAACAAAGCAAATGATAGCTAGCACACTCATCACAAGCATGGCTATCGGATATCCCTTTTGGTCGTTACCGCCACCAAAGAATAAAACGAGTTTTGGGATAGCCCATACGACAAGAAACATCGCAAACATTGCCATTGCAAATCGGTAAGACTGCAAAGAAGCGCGCTCGGTAGGGTCTGTTGTCATCGTGCCACCTAGAGCGCCGTAAGGTATATTGATTGCGGTGTATATCGTCATTAATAAACCATAGGTAACGTAGGCGTAGATAAGTTTGCCGTTGGAGGACCAATCTGGTGTGTAGAATGCAAGGACGGCGAACACGCCAAAAGGAACTGCAAGGTATAAAAGATACGGGCGGTAACCACCCAATCTCGCTCTTGTTCTATCCGCAATGGTGCCCATAACAGGGTCGGTTATACCGTCGAATAGACGCACCACTAATAGTAATGTTCCCGCGGCCGCCGCAGTGAGGCCAAACACATCGGTATAAAAAATTAACATAAAATTGGCGACCATCTGGAAGACGATGTTACTGGCGGTATCCCCTAGGCCATAGCCAAATTTCTGTTTAACACTTAGCGCTGTTTTCACGAAACATCTCACTCTTTCTAATTGTCAAAAACACTATAACTTAATATTTGTTAATATAAAGTATACTTTGTGAATTGCGCGTCCATAGAAAAACGTAAAAATGTAATGGAAATATTAAAAATGGTTGTTTGTCTTGGAGAGTATTGCTATCAGAATTTGTCGCTCATATTGACTATAAGGAGTGTATGGTGAAGTTAAAAAAACATATTGCATCTATATTTAGCGCGATGATTTTTGTGACAGGGTGTAATGGTATGTCCGAACAAAAGTCCGAAGTTGAATCACCATTTAGTTTAAAGCAGGCGTTTGAGGGCAAATTCGTTATTGGCGCAGCAGTGAACGAACATCATATAAGCAGTGAAGCGGACAACCTCTTGCTTACACAGCATTACAATACACTAACGCCAGAAAACATGATGAAGTGGGAAGAGATCCACCCTACGCCAACGCAGTTCTCCTTTGCACGTCCGGATGACTTAGTGTCTTTTGCCGAACTTAACAATATGCAGGTGGTTGGTCATACATTGGTTTGGCACAGTCAAACCCCAGACTGGGTTTTTCATCGTGAAGACGGAAGCCGAAAGAGTAGGGAAGAGCTACTCTTGTTGATGAAAAATCATATCGATACTGTGGCAGGTCGATATAAAAATAGGCTATATGGGTGGGACGTGGTGAATGAGGCTTTCAATGAAGATGGAAGTTTAAGGCAATCACTTTGGTACGAAATTATTGGCGAAGACTTCATAGAAAAAGCGTTTGAATATGCTCATGAGGCAGCGCCAAAGGCGAAGCTTTACTACAACGATTACAATCTCTTTAAACCTGCCAAAAGAGAGGGGGTAGTGAGTTTAGTCAAACGGCTCCAGTCAAAGGGGATTAAGATAGATGGCGTCGGTATGCAAGCTCACTATTCGTTGGAACACCCTGATTTGAAAGAGGTTGAGGATAGTATTAAAGCTTTTTCTTTGTTAGGTGTAGATGTCATGCTTACCGAGCTGGATATTTCGGTGTTACCTTTTCCTGACGAAAACAACATGGGCGCAGATGTGGGATTGTCTATTGCGTTACAAGACGAATTTAACCCATACAGTGATTCGTTACCCTCTAATATACAAAAGGAACTTGCCAACCGTTACCAATCTTTATTCGCTATTGTAAACCGACACAGCGACAAGATTAGTAGGGTCACGTTCTGGGGGCTTCATGATGGGCATTCTTGGCGTAACGATTGGCCGATGCCTGGTAGAAAGGATTATCCACTTCTATTCGGTCATGATAAGGGACTGAAAGATTTTGCAAAACAGCTCCCTTTCGCTGAAGATAAATAAAACACGAAGGCAATGGGTTTAGTATTAATCTAAGCCCATGTTTTAGTTGTGATTTACTAAGCGCGCAATCATTGTTATGAATGGTATTCGAATAAATGACGTCTTGGGTCAAAGAGATGGGATATAGGTTAAAACTCAAAGTTAAACCCATGTTCGCAGAGTTTTTGGTAAACGATGGGATCGAATCGATAATAATTAGCAGCGCGATGCGTTACCCCTTTTTGCTTTTCATGGCAATCAACCAATAAATTCATTTTGAGAATTTTTCGTCTAAAATTAGGCTTGTCGAGCTTCACGCCCCATATCGCTTCATACACTTCCAAGAGCTGTAGCAGTGTAAATTTCTCAGGTAGCAAGTTGAAACCAATGGGTTCAAAACGAATCTTGCGCTTTAACTGTTCAAGTGCAGCATCTACCAGCTTGTTGTGGTCATAAATAAGTGGTGGCAACTGTTTTGCGGGGTACCAGCTAACATCACTAGCGGTAAACCCTGCATGGAATGAGTAATTTTCGGGGCGAACTAAGGCGTAGTAAGCAATGGTTATTACTCTATCAAGGGGATATCTGTTTGGTGCGCCAAACGCCCTAAGTTGCTCCATGTGAAAGTCATTTTCACCGGTGATAGCCCTTACTAGCCTCTTTGCTGCATCATCAATATTTTCATTTATACCGACCCAGCCACCGAGTAACCCTTTTTTCCCTTCAGCGTCCCCCTCCTTGTATTCAGCCACGAGCACATTGAGCTTGCCGTCAATAATACCAAATACAATATTATCCACAGAGAGGTGAGGTAAGAATGACGATTTATTAGGGCTGTAGGGTTCGGACATCATTTCTAATTTCCTAATTGAAGAAATAAAATGTTAACAAATATTAAAATAATTTGTTAAATTGTAGTAGTCATTTTTACTTTAAGGTATCTTGTTGTGAGATTGTGCGGCTTTTGGTCAATCATTGAAAGACCATTCTTTAAATAACCGACCATACAAGCCTAATCAATGACATGGCACAATGATATTTGGAGGCGCATCTTGTTTGACGTTAAGCATAGTATTTCTCTCTTGTTCAATGCTAACAAAATCTATGATCGACAAGTGATTGAGGGTGTTGGCAATTATTTACAGGCATCGAAAGTCAATTGGGACGTTTACCTCGAGGAAGACTTTACCGCAAGGCTTAATCTTATTGATGAGTGGTCAGGAGATGGTGTCATAGCCGATTTCGACTCGGCGGAGATAAGAGAGGCACTTTCAAATTCAGATAAGCCTGTTATTGGCGTAGGTAGTTCTTATTTTGATGAGGCAGATTATCCGCCTGTGCCCTACGTGGCTACAGACAATTATCAAGTAGTTAAACAAGCATTTGATCACCTTAAAGGTAAAGGGTTAGAGCGTTTTGCATTTTACGGTGTGCCTGCAGACGCGTCTCACTTATGGGCAACTGAAAGGGAGAAAATCTATCAATACCTCACGCGCTCTCAAGGTTATGAACAGTTCTCTTATCAAGGCATAACCACCAGTCCCGAGACATGGCAATATGCAATCAATCGGCTTGCTGATTGGCTACATAGTTTACCAAAGCCCATTGGTATTATTGCCGTTACTGACAGTCGCGCCCGACATATTTTACAAGCCTGCGAGTTAGCCGATATTGCTGTACCCGATAAAGTCGCCGTTATAGGTATCGACGATGACGATATTGCTCGGCACCTCAGCAGAGTCAGTTTAAGCTCAGTGACCCAAGGCGCTGTTGAAATGGGGTATCGAGCAGCTAAACTATTGCACCGTCGACTAACCCGACCTTCCTCAAAAGCAGTGAGAGTGCTGATTCCACCCGCCGGAGTTTCTGCACGCCAGTCGTCAGACTTTAGTGCTCTGCACGATCCTTACGTGATCCAAGCAATGCAGTTTATCCGTCAAAATGCGACTAAAGGGATAAAGGTGGATCAAGTAACCGACTTTATTGGTATTTCGCGCTCGAACCTTGAACAACGGTTTATTTTGGAACGTGGACATACCGTGCACACGGAAATTCATAACGAAAAGCTTAACAAGGCGCGCAATTTACTCGAGGAAACGGAACTCCCTACTAAATCGGTCGCAATGCAAAGCGGTTATCCTTCGCTGCAGTATATGTACGCAATTTTTAAAAAGCATTTTGGGCTTACGCCCACCCAATTTAGAGAAGAGCACTTCGTTCGCGCACAGAAATCTAGATAAAACTCAAAGAAGATAAAGTGCAATGAAATTAACGGTGTTAACGATATGATTAATATTGTTGAATATAATGTAAATTCATAACGCTGTTAATAAGACTCGTAAATCTTTCATGATATACACTTTGCCGCATCTTCTAGAAATAGGTGGTGTTGACCACCGAGGTCGAACTTGGGATTCGCTTGAGATTATCTATGTTACATTTTACGAAGGTATGCAGTGTGGTTCTGATTGTGATTATTGTAGCTATTTCAAGCCTTGCGTACGCCGCTGAGTTTAATGTATTACTATTTACAAAGACCACCGAATGGCATCACAAATCTCAGCATACAGGGGTAGAAACCATTCAAAACTTGGGGAAAAAACACTTCTTCTCAGTTGAGTGGCACGAAGATTCCCGTATTTTTAACCGCAAGGATTTGGCGCGGTTTGACGCCGTGGTTTTTCTCTCAACCACTGGCGATGTGCTCAACGAAGAGCAGCAAAAGCATTTCATAGAATTTATTCAAGCAGGTAACGGCTTCGTGGGTATTCATAGTGCTAGTGATACTGAAAAATCCTGGCGTTGGTATCAAAAGCTCGTTGGCCACACCTTCATCATTCACCCCGCCATACAAACGGCAGAAATACGGCTGTTAAATAGCCAGTTTCCAGGCATGCATAAATTTAACGATCAGCAACTATGGACGGATGAGTGGTATGAATTTTCTCCGGCACATGTTTCTGGCTTACAGTATCTGCTTTCCGTTCATGAAAGCTCTTACAATACGAATGCGGACTGGGGGCATATTGTAGGCAATGGCATGGGCTATTTTCATCCCATTGCGTGGTATCACAATTTTGACGGAGGCCGCTCATTTTATACATCACTCGGGCATATGGCGAGTACCTATGAGTTAGCTGCTTTTCAATGGCACCTATTTGGTGGCATTTATTGGGCGGCAACAGGGAAGGGCATAATTACAGATAGCCCTCCTCCTCTTCACTAAGGCTACAAGGAGAATAATAATGAATAAGCCTGTTTCTTCAATAAATGGTGAATCCGTTAATATTGGATTCGTTATTTTTATTAGTATTGTTGCCACAATTGGAGGCTTCCTTTTTGGTTATGATAGCGGCGTTATTAATGGAACGGTAGATGGACTGCAATCTGCGTTTCAATCCGAAAGTGTGGGAACTGGTTTTAACGTTTCTAGTATGTTGCTGGGTTGTGCGGTAGGTGCTTTCTTTGCTGGGTGGCTCGCCGAGCGGCTAGGTCGCCGTTCGCTACTGCTTGTCGCTGCTGTATTCTTTCTCATTAGTGCGTGGGGGTCAGGCGTTGCCTCAAGTAGTGGAGAATTTGTTTTTTACCGTATTATCGGTGGGTTAGCCGTAGGCGCGGCATCTGTGATGGCACCCGCATACATTGCCGAGGTTTCACCCGCTCGCTATCGGGGCATGCTCACGTCAATTCAACAGATAGCCATCGTAAGTGGGTTATTTGCGTCGTTTGTTAGCAACTACCTATTAGCTGATATTGCCTCTGGCTCTACTCAGCCACTATGGTTTGAATTCGCCGCTTGGCGCTGGATGTTCTGGATGGAACTCATTCCCGCAGCCTTATTTCTTGTCATGTTGTGCTTTATTCCCGAAAGCCCTCGATACTTAGTGGCCTCAGGGAAAACCGAGCAAGCAAGCCATGTACTCAATAAGCTTTTAACGAGAGGAGTAGCCCAAAAAGTTAAAGACATACAAGCCTCTTTGGTGAATGATCACAAACCAAGATTACGCGACATTATAAATCCAAGCGGCACTGGCATTCGCCCTATCGTGTGGGTAGGTGTTGGCCTAGCTGCATTGCAGCAATTGGTAGGAATAAATGTGGTTTTTTACTACGGGGCAGTGTTATGGCAAGCCGTTGGCTTTTCAGAAGGTGATGCGCTACTCATAAACGTCATAAGTGGTGGGATCAGCATTGGAGCCTGTATCATTACCTTACTTGTAGTGGATAAGATTGGGCGTAAGCCACTTCTCAAGTGGGGATCGATTGGAATGACAATTACCCTAGCGGCTGTGGCGTTCGCTTTTTTTAATGCGCAAATTGGCGATGATGGGAAGCTAATCCTTGGCCACTGGGGGCCTATCGCACTTATTGCGGCAAATCTTTATGTATTCTGCTTTAACTTCTCTTGGGGCCCCGTGATGTGGGTGATGCTTGGGGAAATGTTTCCTAATCAGATTCGAGGTTCTGGTTTAGCGGTTTCGGGTCTAGTGCAGTGGATAACAAACTTTGCTATTACGCTGTCTTTCCCGATGTTACTGGCAGGAATAGGCTTAGCTGGCGCTTATGGTCTATACGCTTTCTGCGCACTTGTATCGGTGATATATGTTATTCGTGTCGTCAATGAAACTCGTGGAAAAGAGCTAGAAGACATGCAAGGCTAGTAGAACAGCACTTGTGTTATTCTGAATAAAGGGCGTTTGGGGTTATCCCTCTGGCCCTTCAGTAGTAAACACTAAGTGTCTGCGCATGTCTTTTAGCACTACGCCTTTTTTAAGCAGCGCTGCACTCAGGCGTTTTTGCCACACTTTCAATTCAGGCTCTGCAGAACGCATGGCATCTTCACTGTCGAACTGAAAACGCAACAGCAACGACCCTGGAAACTGGTGATATTGTACGTCGAACCAACATTGAACTATACCTGGAATCTCTTCTCGGGCTTGCTCTTCTAACCTATTGGCAATGTCAAATACCAGGGTTTGTTGTTTACGTTGAACCGCAGAAAGCTTTTTCATTACATGTGCTTCTGTATGGCGATCTCAACGCTTTCAGTCACTTCAGTACCCTCAATAGTCAACCACATTTGCCCATCTTGAATAGTTACCTGAATTTGCATAGAACGCTGAACCGCATTAGCGAGCGTACCGGCTAATGATTCAGGCAAGGTGAATACCGATAAGTTTTTTCTTGTGTGCAATTTGTTTTGCTCTTTTTTCCACCATGCCTCAAAACTGTTGTCGGCATAAGCATAAATCATCATATGCTGGCTTTGATTACAGCCCTTTTTAATACGTTGCTCTGAAGGTTGCCCTAATTCTATCCATAACTCTATTTCGTCACTAAAGTTTTTTTGCCAGAGATCTGGTACATCGTCATCAGACAAACCTTTGGTAAACTGAAGGTGCTCGTGGGCGTTAACAATAAAGGCAATGATGCGCAGCATCATGCGTTCATCGTTTTCAGACGGGTGGCGAGCAATAGTCAGGTTATGATCGTTATAGTAATTGCGGTCCATATCGGTTATCGATATGTCTGCTTTGAAAATAGTTGCTTTAAGCGCCATGGTCTTCTCGGTTGCTTTTTTGCGGGCTATTTTAGCAGCTAATACAGCCTTTCGCCCTCAAAATTCCTACGCGAATAAGCGCTTATGGCTATTTTTAAAGAAGGGGATTCGTTAGGTCTACGTGAACGAAAAAAACATTTATTGTCTCGCCAGTATGTATTGGCGTCCATGTGCTATTAATCATTTTAAAATGAAAAGGAAATAATGCATGGCGCCGCCACGTTTTCGTTTTACCCATCGCTAAGCGTATTTTACTGATAAGCAGCGAAACAAGACTGAGCGTATGCATGTGAAAAGTAAAAAGGAAAATGCGAAAATCGCGAGTGGGCGTGGCGCTGCAACTAAACGGGGCGTTCCTGTGGCATCAATGAGTGCAAGGGTTAAGGCTTGTTCAAAATCGGCGTAGTTGTTTGCTTGATAGCATTGGCCATCCGCAGTAATAATATTTTCAAAATAGTAGCCGCCGGGTAAGCAAGCATCAATGAAGTACCCTGGGTCATCCACTGCCAGCCCATTAATGGTGACGCCGTTCGCCTGAGCGGCATCACGTGCGGCACCGTCATTATGGTACGACCCATAGCCATCGCCTACTACCAGTGCCAACAAACTTGGGCTTTCCCAAACGGTAATGTCCAGCAACCAATCACTGGCCAAGATCATGCCATCAGCTGGAGAGGTGCCTTCGCTGAAGGGGCGAGTTAACGCGCCTATCATTGTACTAAATACGGCGGCATCTGCGGCAGAGGTTAAAAGCATATCGATATCCGCGCTAACCGCACTTGATGAAAAAAAGAATACCTCTACCAAAATACCTTCATTTAAGGCATCAATATTCGCTAAAACTGTGGGGTTATTAAATGCGGTTTCAAAAGCCTGTATTTGAAATTGGTAATCGCTATCACTAACACTGGCTGACACATCAATGACGAGGGCAAGTTTAGAATCGATGAGGTCAGCACGACAAACAGGGGATAAAAAGAAAACAACGAGGCAAGTAGTTAAACAAGATTTAAATGCTTTCATAAACTAATTCCATTTAGTTATTGTAAGGACAATTTTAACGTGAACGAGTCAGTTCACCGGCGTGCACAATCAGTAGAGTATTTATATATCAAAAAGCACGGTGTATATAATGTGCACAATTCGGTTGGTAAATCTACAAATTTATCAGCGCTTTACGATATTTTTACGTTCGTAAATGGAATTGTATCCTGGGACAGTTCGGGGCTAAATAAAGTGTGAAATCGCCATTAACGAACGCTAAATCTGGCGTTTATGAAAAGCGGTATCGCACGTCATCTATTAAAAAAGCGAAAAGGGGTTGACAATGTCAACTAATGCCACGGTTTCCCCAATGAAATTTAACGACGCCTTATTTAACTTGCTTAACACAATACGCAATGCGATTTTATTAGAAATCAAAAATACATCGTTAATGTTGCCGCCTATGCAGCTGAAAACGCAAAAAATTATTGATCAATTAGAAGGGTGTACAGGGCAAAAATTAGCGGCATATTTAGGCAGAGACAAAGCTCAAATAAATCGCTTAATTAAAGAGTTGTCGGAAAACGACTTAGTACGAAAAGTGCAATGTGACACCGATAAGCGTAGTCAAATTATTTCGCTTACCACAAGTGGCGAGCGCGCCCTTGCCGTGTTTATTCAAATAGAAGAGCGCGTGTTTTCCGATATGCTAAAAAATGTAAGTGTAGAGGATCAAGAAATATTCAAAACATTGGTGCTTACCTTTAAAGAAAATTTAGACAACAGGTAAGCGGCATTCGGCATTCGGCTGATGCTTTCCGCCAACATTTTTTTTGGTTTAGGGTATTTACCTCTGATTTCTTCTCTTTGGCGTTAAAATGAAATACCTATCGCCAAGCCCGCCACCACTGCACTTTTGTGATTTCTGTGGTAATCGTAATGCAGTTGGGGTGATACCGTAAAGCCAGCCCACTCGAATTCATACAGCATACCTAGCCTTCCTACTTCCATTTTGTGGCTGCCGTGAAATTCTACGCCGGGGCCTACTTGAATGATAAAGTTGTGGGTTACGTGAAGGTCTGCAACGAACAAATAGGTGTAGGCGTCGAGGTCATCAGCTGCATATTCGGCCACTACGCCTACGCCTAAAAAGTTGTTTAAACGGTATTCGTAATCAAGGCCAAGGGTGAAGGCGTTGCCGCACTCTTTTGTATAGGTGGTGCCAATTAAAGCTGATAGATGGTGTGGTGAGGTTTGCCAGTGGTGGTGAGCATTTCCTTTTGCAGCAGCGTGGTGGGCAAAAGTCACTGCTAGCATAAAAACCATGATTGATTTTATTCGCATGTGAAGCTCACTTACATAGAAACGGTGACAACCTAAAGCATGTCTGCTTTAGCACTTCTTTATAGCGTAGGTGCGTTAGCGTATTTTCACCAATGAACTTTAGTTTTAGCTCTATCGAGCATAGCTTGGCGACTTGAAAGTTTTCTTTTTACCTGTCGGTCTAGTAGTAGGTAGCGCAATACGCGCGAAAAAAATAAATAGGGAGACATATGTGAGAAATTTTATTGTTATAGCTGTGGTGGTGCTTAGCGCTATATTGGGTGCAAATCAGGCGTTAGCTTTTGAAAGAGGTGGGATTGCAGAATCTGCGAACGCAGTGACTCCATTGCTGAACGGTCAGTTTGCGCCTAAAACGACGTTAAAAATGGCCGATGGTACGCCGGTTAGCTTACAAGCCTTAACCTTACAAAAGCCGACTATTGTGCTTTTTTATCGCGGGGGATGGTGTCCCTATTGCAGCCGCCAACTGGCGCAGTTAAAAGATATTGAAAAAGAACTCGTTAACCTGGGCTTTCAAATTCTCGCTATTTCGCCCGAAACACCAGAACGGCTTCAAGAACAAAAGCTTGAAACTGAGTTTTTAGTTACGCTTCTTTCCGATGAAAAGCTAGCCACCATTCGTGAATTCGGTGTGGGGTTTTATGTGGATGAATCAACGTCTGAAAAATATCAAACCTACGGCATTAAACTAGCAAAAGATGAAGCAGGCCGTGAAGTTTTGCCTGCCCCAGCTATTTTTATGCTCAATACAAAAGGGCAAGTGCTGTTTAGCTATGTTAATCCAGATTACAAGGTACGCCCTTCTGCTGAATTGGTGCTATCTGTCGCGAAGGTGCTAAAAGCGGAAATGTAGCAGTTACAGTGGTGTGCTGCCTCTCAATGACAAAACACTAAAAGGAGCGTAAGCTCCTTTTAGTATTCTGATGCCTGTGATGTATTCGACGCTACATGGGAGGCAGGGTGTTTTTTGTAGTAATAGGCTCAGGGGCTAGCTTAAAATCAAGCTGAACGAGTAACCCTTTTTGTCTTATTGGCTTACCCCCTTTTGTGGCTGGTTTGAACTCCCACTGCTTAAACGCTTTTAACGCATTTTCATCGAACACCCCTTTAGGTGAGGACTTTACCACCACGATTTTGTCGGCCGCTCCTTTCTCTGAAATGTCGAATTTGAACATGACAAACCCTTCTAGGTTCTCCTTAATGGCTTTTTTAGGATAAATAGGTTCAACACGTTTGATAGGAGCAGCACTATTTATTTGCGCTTTGTTTAACTCTACCGGTTGTGATGGCATGTTGGCCAATGCCGTATTCGCGGCCATTAGTATTGCCACGGACGTTATCGCCATGGCCAGCATTTTATTTCCCTTGCTAGGGGTTTTAATTGCATTTATACGTTTAATCATTGTCGTTTTTTCTCCAAAAGTAGGATACAGCGTTAAGGGTGTAGCACTATGCTCTGCACATTGAACCAATGCTTTCGCATAATTGAGTTTATCGTTGTCTGATTTTAGTTTTAGCACGTTGAAGTCGCAGGCCAATTCCTGGTTTAAACGAAACGACTTAAGCGCTATCCACACAAGGGGGTTAAACCAAAATACGGTGGCCAATACCAATGCCAATGCATTCCACACGTGATCTAGGTGCCGTAGATGCATATTTTCATGTTCTAAAACGAGGGCTTGCTGTGAGTCTGTGAATGTAGAGTGGAATGAATAAGGCAAAAGTATTTTGGGGGCTATAAAGCCAAATAGCATGGGGGTATTCGCTTTACGGGAAAAATGCGTGTTTGGGAATGCTTTCTCTTGTTTATCTATGGATTGCCATAAAGTGAAATGATGCAAGCCAACGTACAAAACGATGCTGCAAACGCCCAATACCCATACAGAAAAATACACAGTAGAAGGTGGGACGGTGACTTCTGTGTTCATCCCCACCACATAACGGCTAATCGTGTTGCTGGCTAAAGCCACCACATCCGAAGGTAAGTTGTTCAATATCAGTACAAGCGGCACTAGCGCCCATAATCTATAGGTGAACACTGGGTTAAGCTTCACCGCGGCGAGTCGCTCGTTTGCGATGAGAAGGGCAAGGGCAATAGACAGTACGCCTTGCTGCGCTATTATCCAATCAATCATTGTTCTGTTCCCACTGTTCGATAAGTGCTTTAAGTTCATCAACATCTTGCTGAGATAACGCATTTTGGTTAGCAAAGCCTGCCACTAAAGGTGCTACTTTCCCTTTGAACAAGCGACCAATGAAGCTGTTTGCTTCTTTTTTTGTATACTCATCCCGCGCAATAAGAGGGTAATACAAGTACTGACGTTGCTGCTTTTCGAATCGTAACACCCCTTTTTTTACTAGCCGCCCCAGTAAGGTTTTTACGGTTTTTTCGTGCCAGTCTTTGTGTTTGTTTAACCTAGCAATCACGTCTGCCGATGTGGCTGGGCTGTCTTCCCAAAGGGCGTCGAGCACGTCAAATTCGGCATTAGAAATATCGGGTTTATCTACTGAATGAGTCATTGTGTTTAATCTGCATCTTAATGAATTACAAGTGTAGTCTTTATTTAAGATTACATGTGTAATCCATTTGTGCAAGCTTTTTGTTTAAATATTAAACACGGCGGTTTGAGGCGTGTTCGCTGGAGCGGACACGCACTTAACGAAGAAGAAATGGAAAGGCGAAATAATTAAATGATGAAGTGGGTGGTTAACCCTTTAATACTAAAGGGAACTGTTCGAACGTGACACCAGCATGCCCTGTTTGCATGAAATTTCTAATGTTTCCGTGGTCGTCCCCTTCTGGGTGGTTGAGCACATCGTCTCGGTAAAAGCTACCGAACAACGCCAGAGTTTGCTCATTTGAAAGGTTAAGATATTGGCCTAATGCCAAGAGCTTACATGAACCATTATTTTGGTTTTCCAGGTTCTTTATGACACCGTTTTCAAATGCTGTGGGGGTAAAGAAAAACGTATTATCAATAAGGGAAATCACATCACCAAACGCTATAGTATTGGGTGCTTCAGAAAGGTGTGCGACTAATTCTTCCAAACGCGTGTACGACACAGTTAACTCCATAAGTAAAAAGTAGACAGTAAAAAATAACCCCAATCTTTCCAACGACTATTCTTCTGCATGACAGTGCAATCATACCAAGCCAATATAGGGTGGATAGGGGCAAAATGGCAGTGAACGTTAAATAGCGTCAGGATATCTACAGCAACTGTAAATTACCGCTAAAGCCATCAACTTACGCATTAAATAACAGTCACTAGGGTACGTAAGGTTATTGATGACAGAGTACCTGAAAACAGTGATTATTTCTCATAAGCACAAATTTATCTTTATCAAAACAAAAAAAACGGCGGGCACAAGCATAGAGGTATTCTTATCGCAGTTTTGCGACGAAAACGATGTGCTGACACCTATTTACCCTGCGGTTTCACCTCATACGCCTCGCGGATACAAAGGATATTGGAATCTCTTTCCTGAACTGGCGAGATCTTCATTGTGCGAGAAATCGACGATTATGTGGCATTGGGTAAAACGAAAAAAGTTTCGTAATCATGCATCTGCATTAACGATAAGTCATCGTGTGCCTAAGCACATTTGGAATAGTTACTATAAGTTTTGTGTCGACAGAAACCCGTGGGATAAAACCCTGTCTCATTATTATATGGTTAAAAGTCGTCGCTATCCTGAACTGACGTTAGATCAGTATTTTAAACGGGGTAATTTGTGTTTGAATTACCCTAAGTACTGCGATCAGAAGGGTAACATCATGGTAGATAGAGTTTTAAACTACGAGAACCTAGATCACCAACTCGCACAGGTCTGTAAAACCCTTTCTCTCCCCTTTAATGACGGGCTGACGGTGCGCGCGAAAGGCGACTATCGCGTTGATCGAAGGCCCTATCAAGAGGTGTTTACTGCTACGCAGAAAGGTTACGTAGCAGAAGCATTTTCACGGGAAATTAGCATGCACAATTATGGCTTTTAAGCTAGCGGCTAGAAAGGGAGAAGGTGGTAAGCACTAAACATATTGTTATTAACGTCAACGATATCAACGCCCCAGCTTTCGTGTTCATTGCCCCACGATAGAGGACGTTTCTCAGTGGTGGCGTTTGCCCTTTTCGCCATTTAAACGTGCGGTGTGCATAAATAATAGTGCCGGTAATAGATAAACTGCTCATGAGTAAGCCAAACATGAAGTAGAGGGTTTTACTCCAGTAACCTCCCCAAGTGCCAAAGTGAAGTGGGTCGGCAGCTTCAGATATTCTTACGTGGGCTGAAAGATCCTCGGCATGACGTTGAGAAAGTAGCGCCCCTGATAGGGGGTCGAATATGAGGTTGTTTGCACGATCTCGCACTAGAATTTGGTTTTCTTGGCCGTCTACCCTAATGGGTTGCCCCGCTTTAATGGGTAAGTAAATCGACTTTATTTGGAATGCGGGGCGTAAACGAGCAACAGTGTCCAGCGCGGTGTCGAGTATCTGTGGTTGAACACTAACGTGGGTCTTCATGGCCAGCTCGCTTTCTGGCTTTCCATTTATCGGGTAATTTGCACCCAAGCCATATTTTTCCACAAAATACCAAACTCCAGTAACACTAATAATGAGCAATAAGCCACTTGTCCATAGGCCGGTTAAGCGATGAATGTCACCCCAAAATACCCGTTTATTGGCGCGCCGGGGAGCGCGCCAAAGCCCTCGCCACCATTGTGGATGCAGTATTAAGCCTGAGACTAGGCTAAACAGTAAGGGAAACGCTAATGCCGAGACAATGGTTAAGCCGAGGTTTAATGGCATCATCAAATGGCGGTGTATTCGCCTTAACGTTGTTTGCCAATTAAACCACGCCCCATTGCCGGTATATTGGTAGTCATTGGGGTCAACGTATACGCGGTAACGCTGATTTTTTGCGTCATAGAGGATGGCCTCGGCGGCGAATCCATCATGTAGAGGTGCCGATAACTGATAAATTTTATCTCCGTGGGAGACGCTTTGTACTTCGCGATAGTATTCTGACCAATTAAACGGTTCGGCTTGATGAGGCTGGGTGCGAATGGCAGAGTTAGTTAACCAATCGAGTTCGTGAGACATCACCGCGAGGGTGCCAGATAGCATGACGAAGCAACAAAGCACAGCCAGCGGAAACCCCGCCCAGCTGTGCCATTTGTACCAGTGTTGTTTGCTCAATGGGAAATTAGAAATCGTAACTTACCTGCACAACAACTTCTCGTGGTTCTCCAGGGAAGTGACCATTGCGCTCACTAAAACCGCTCACTGCGTATTCTTTATCGAACAGATTTTTCACGTTAATGCTTAACAACATGGCATTCCATTGCGTGGTCCAGCTAGCATCAAAAATGGTATAGGGTTTCACTCGCTGCCCATCTAAGCTTATTTGCTCACTCACATAGTCTACGCCCATGGCAAAAGAAGAGTCGATAGATTCAAGGTTATACCGCGCCCAAAATCCAGCCTGATGACGGGGCGCATTGGCGAAGCGGGTTCCATCGTAGGTATTGCTGGTGCTGCCTTCTTTTACAAGGGTGTCGTTGTAAGCATAGTTGGCAGTAATACTAATATTGTCGGACACGTCACCCACAAGAGTGAATTCAGCCCCGCTGCTTTCGACTAAACCGAAATTAATTAATGCGGGCTCAACATCGTCATTTTCCCCTTCAATATAGTCAGGGTTACTGATAACGAGGTTTTCTTTTTCAATTTGATAAACGGCGACAGTGGTCATAATGCTGCCATTTAACCATGACTGTTTCAGGCCTAATTCCACCTGGTTGCCTGTTTCTGGGTCAAGCGGGGTTACCCCAGCGTCTTCGTAATCAGAGGAGTCTACAGGGTTAAAGCTCTCAGAATAATTGAGGTAAACCGTGGTTTCTTGTGTTGGGGTATAAATTAATCCCGTTCGAGGCGTATGCGTATTCTGCTGAACGTGAACGCTTATTCTGGTGCATCGTGAACACCTAAGATTTCCCGCATTGGGCGAAGCCCATTTTTACGCTAAGTGTTCACCATCAGTCAACTCTGAGCGTGTTTTCCGCATTGATTCTCCCTTTAGTTTTATCCGGTGCGCGTTGTGCATCAGTCGGTCGAGGATGGCATCAGCCAGCGTGTTGTCACCGATGGATTGATACCATTGGTCTGTGGGTAGCTGACTGATGATAATGGTTGAGCTGTGGTTGTTCCTGTCGTCCATGATTTCCATCAGGTCGTTGCGCTGAGCAGCCTTTAGTGGCTCAAGACCCCAGTCATCCAGGATGAGGATGTCTATTTTCGCCAGTTGTTGCAGCATTTTGCTGTAAGTACCATCGGCTTTTGCCTGGCTCAGTTCGAGCATGAGTCTGGATAACCGGTAGTACCTGACGCTGTAGCCTTTCATACAGGCGGTGTGAGCCATAGCGCAGGCCAGATACGTTTTCCCGCAACCACACGGCCCGGTGAGCAGTAAGTTCTGGTGTTTATGCACCCATTCACATTGCAGCAGGCTGGCCATGTGTGCCTGTTTTAAACCGCGCGGATGGGTGTAATCAATGTCTCTGGCGGTAGCATGTAATTTGAGTTTTGCAGCCTTTAGCAGGCGCTGTTGTTTTCGCTGGCCGCGTTCGAGATGCTCGGCATCGACCAGTAACTGCAGTCGCTCTTCGAAGCTTAAGTTGTCGTAGTTATTCGGCTGTGTCTGTTGCATGGTCAGTGCATCGGCCATGCCGGTGAGTTTTAGCTGTCTGAGCAGCATTAAGGTGGTGTTAGTCATTGTCTATTCCTGAGTTAGTGGAAGCTCTGTGGGCCGCGGATATTCTCATGAGCCTGTGGCAGATGGTTTGGCGACTCGTCCTGATTGTGCTGATACAGCTTGTCCTGATTCGAGGTCAGGATGGCTTTCACTTGTTTAAGCCGGTACAGATGCTGTTGATTGGCGATTGCACAGGCTTTATTGAGTCGTTGTGACGGATATTGACGAGAGAGATTGAGCAAGCCCAGACACACGCGGTATGCCTGCTCCTGATGTGATTTGCTAGCCAACTGGTGTTTTACCCAGGCAAGTACCTCATCCCCGACATCCTTCGCCCAGTTCATCAGTCTGCCTGGCGTCCAGCTTTGATGCTTCTGATGGCGGGTAGGCATATGCGCAGGAACGGTACTCATCCCATGGCGATATTGCCTGGCATGACTGGCGACGACCTTGTTGCGGAAGTACAGCGTGATTAAGGTGCTGCTGGCATGCACATCTATTCGCTCGCCAACCAGATGATGCGGCACGGAGTACAGGTGCGCATCATACTGGATATGGTAGTCGATATTGACCTTGACTGTTTTGATGTCGGTATACTGATAAGCCAGCTTGGGTAACGGCGCGAGTGATGGCTTATCGATACTGTCGAACCACGATTGTCGGCTGCCATTGAGTTGCTTGAAGGGGCGGCTATTCACATCCTTTAGGAGTGCGGCAATGCACGTATTCAACTCTGCCAGCGAGAAGAAGGTGTAATGACGTAACCGGGCTAATATCCAACGTTCTATCACTTGTACACCAACTTCGGCTTTGGCTTTATCCTTCGGCTTATAAGGTCTTGTCGGAACAATCGCACAGCCATAGTGAGCCGCTAACTGCTGATAGGCTGGCGTGACATCCGGGTCGTAGCGGCAAGCTTTACTCACCCCACTTTTTAAATTATCCGGTATCACCAACTGCGGCACACCACCGAAGAAGCTAAATGCTCTGGTGTGGCTACCCAGCCAGTCCGGCAGACTCTGCGTCCAGGTACTTTCCGCGAAGGTGTGATTAGATGCGCCCATCACCGCAACAAAGACCTGCGCCTGGCGAACTTCACCGGTACTGGCACTGATTATCGGTACGGTTTGCCCGGCATAATCCACAAACAGTTTTTCACCGGCCTTGTGAGTCTGCCGCATCGAGCGGCGCTGTAACTTCTGCCAGACCTGATAATGATGGCAATATTGCGGATAACTGTAACAACGGTTGGGATATTGTTCTGTGTACTCTTCCCACAACAGGTGCTTGGTTACGCCTTTATGAGTAAGCTCCTGATGTACATCCCGCCAGTCAGGCATCTCATACTGCCCGGACTGACGTGTATCCGCTTCTGGATAGAAGCGACTTGCCAGTTGTACATCATCAAGCTGGTTAACGTCAGGCCAGCTCAGGTTCATCTCATTCGCTTTGCTAAGCACCTTGGAAACGGCACCAACACTCACTCTTAAACTACGGTGGATTTGCCGGATACTGAGATCTGCCTGCAATTTCAGGCGAAGAATTTCTCGAAGTTCTCGCATTAATAATCTCTTGGTTGGCATCCCTGTTTCCTAAAGCAAAAGGCAACAGGTTAGCAGTCAAAAATATCAATGCGGGAAATCTATTCTGGTTCGTGAACAGTGATTCTGGCGTCAGGGCAAAACTGTTCACCATCAGACCAGAATAGGTGTTCACGATGCGCCAGAATTAGTGTTCACCATCGGCCAGAATGGGTGTTCATGATCAGCCAGAATATGCACCAGTCATCGAAGTCTTTGTTGCACTTAGGATGTCGATTCTTGCGATTCAAAAATTACGCGATTTATATGGCTTTACTAATTCTTTTATTACTTATGATTTACTAGCGATGCGCAGTGTGCGATACGGTTACATTTATCCATTTGCGGAAGCGTTCGCTGGGATTGGTATGCTTGCCGGAATATCAGGCTATGTCGTTGGCCCCGTATCTCTCTTTATTGGAACCATTGGTGCAGTATCGGTATTTAAAGCTGTTTACGTAGATAAACGCGAGTTGAAATGCGCTTGCGTCGGCGGAGACAGTAATGTTCCCCTCGGTTTTGTTTCGCTTACTGAAAATTTGTTTATGATTGGTGCTGGAATTTGGATGCTTTATCAAGCAATTGGAGCTTAAACATTGGGTGTTGCTCTAACACCTATTGATGAAGCCACAATCACTTTCCAAATTGCTCTAAAATACTTTATGCGCCCATTTGCCCGCAATGGGAAAATAGGCGCTTCCAGCGGTCAAAACTTGCCACGTTTTTAATCGTCACTCTTTGTCGAGAATGCTTTGAAAGCTTTTTCTAGCGAATCTTCAAACTTCTCTTTGTTACAACCCCCGTCTTCACTTTGTTTGGTTTCGTTGTCTGTTGGTTTAATGGCTTGATTTGGCGTGTTCGTGACTTGGAGTAAATCGGTATTTAGCATAGTGGAAACCCTTCTGTTCGCGTTGATCTCATTAAAAACTGGTGTGCCGGATAACACACACATTATCTAAAGCAAATAACAGGCCAAATTTCCATGTTAACAAATGTTTTGGGTTAACCCGAATGACAGTAAACTGCACTGAGAACGAATGCTTTCTATGTAGCTATTCAAGGCGTCGTCTACCGACGCTATGTCACGAAAACATATATCAATCGCTTTATCTACATGTGGACGAGATTGGATACTTGCAATAATCTGATCTTTATCACCACACATCATAAGCAAACGGATAGCCTCTTCCAAGACGAGCATATGGCAACCTTCCATTGCTAATACACCGTTATGTTGCATTCGGTTAACCGCCTTTAAAGCTCGTTTATCACCCGTAAAAAGGTTTGATGGTTTGTTTTCTTTAGCGCCAAACGTGAGAATAAGATCTCCTGCGTCAAGGTGAGGGGTACGAAGTTGTGCAATAACATCAAGGGCTTGCTCGTCGGAGATTGTGACAGGTTCGCTGTGAGATACAAAATAAAGAATACTTTGTATGTGCGCCGGTTCGAATCCCATTTCATTCTTACTATGATCCACAGTGCTAATATCCTGTTTTAATTAGTGCTGATTGGTGAAGTCCAACACAAAGTTGCTCGATTCGCGCTACACTATTTCTGTCTATTGCTTTGCCCGGGTGGGACACGATGGCAGCTCCAAGGTTTATGTTTCGCATTTTCACGAATGTTTTCGTCAACGAATTGGTAGTAGCCTTCTTTCATCTTTGTCCAAAAATCATCAGAAATGTCTGCACCGTGTGCACGAATGATTGTCTCAATGCCATCTAAATTGCAGTGGGTCGCGTCATAGCCGATATGCAAAGTGTTTTCGGCTTCTTCAAATGAAACGGCATCAATACCAAAGGTCCCATCAATTTCAGCAACAATTGCTAATAAATTACCGTCGGTAATGCCGGTTAACTTCAAATGCCGTACCACTAAATTAGCCTCAGAAACGCCCACTCTGTGATCTAAATCGCTCATACTTTTCTCCTATAAATTAATTTCCTACACAGTTATGTCAGTCACGTCTCTAATTACTTAAAACGCTATTGGCATTAACCACTTGCTGCATTAACGATCGTAAAACTGTCATTCTTTGTTCTATTAACAACAAATGTTCATCTATCGAGTTCCCCATCACAACAATGTCGCTTGCTGATATGCCGCTTTCGATAAGAACAAGACTTCTTTGCAGGCCTTTTCTATATGTCTCTTTTAATCGTATCTTTTGTTCAGTATTAGATTCACTTTGGATCCTCTTCTCAATACTCGTTAAGTAGGTATCCATCATCTTCATATGCTCAACAATCAACGTTTGCCTCTCAGAAACGTCATTGATCCGTTGGATGCGTTGCATTAATGCATCCATGACGCGCTCGTTACTGCGTAACATCTCATCGGCACTCATGGATGTCTGAGCACTCGTAAAGGTAGCGGATAAAACGCCTGCGACAAACAATATTGAAACTAATGCTTTCTTCATTTTGAAATCCTTACACGGGGCTTGAAACGTTTGAATTGAGAAATCGTGGGAACCAACCTGGCGTGGCTTGCTTATATTGCCTATAGGTATCACCAAACTCAGTTTCGGCGTGCTGCTCTTCGCGTTTGGCCAGTCGAACATAGACAACAATGAGAATGGGAAACATGAGCAAAGTGGGTAGTGTCGGCCATTGCAGTAAAAAGCCAAACATGATCACAATGAAGGCAACATATTGGGGATGCCGACAACGTGCGTACCAACCGCTGGTCGCTAAGCTGCTCGTTTTTTGCGCGTGATGCAGGACATTCCACGAAGCAGATAAAACAAAGAATCCTAAAACGATGAGAACATTACTCAAGATGTGCAGTACATCCCAATGCGCATCGCCAGATAACCCCAACAGTGTATGCCACAAGTGACCATTTTCGTGACTTAAAAAATCTACGCCTTGGTAACTTTCGGCTAACCAACCGGACAAAAAATAGATGGTAAGCGGGAAACCATACATTTCAGTAAATAACGCCACGATAAAAGCGGAAAATACGCCTAAGCTTCGCCAGTCTGTTTTTGACTTCGGCTTGACGAAACTAAACGCAAAAAAGATAAATATTGCGGAGTTAATGATGACTAACGTCCAAAGCCCATAATCTGATTCACCGTGCATTGTCGCTCTCCGTTTTACGTCTTTCCTTGCGTGCCTGCTCTAACCCTTCGATATAACCTTGTCTGTATTGATCATTGTCTTCGGTTTGCTCTTTAAATGTTTGCTCGTCGTTAGTATGTGTCTCATGCCCTTTACCATGACTTCCGTGCATAAAGATATGCATCACTGGGCATAGCAGCAGGATCAAGTATGGTAGATAAGGGAAAACATGTTCACCATGCTCGACAAACAAGAAATAGCTTGCCGCCGCTATAAGTCCGATGGCGGACCAACCACTGGGGGTGCGCCAAAAAGGTAATTTTTGTTTATTCACGATACACCTCGCTTTTGTGTCGTTTAAGTTTTCAGAAAACGGTAAATCACTTGATCACCAAAGTGCCACGGTACATTTGCATCTGACAATGAAACGGATAGCGACCTGCCTTTTTGGGGGGAATAGTGACCATCACACGCTTGTTAAGCACTAATGTTTCACTGATCTCCAACTCGGGTATTAGTAGTGTTTCCGCACAGGGGGTCGCATCTTCTCTGTAGAACATCAGTTGTACAGACTCATTCGCGGGCACTGTGATATTGGCAGGTTGATATACGCCATCTTTCACGCGGACTTCGATGCTGCCGTCTCGTACTTCAGTTGACTTTGTTTGGTAAAGCCAAAACCACCATACAATAAGCCCAATCACGACTAACCCTATCAAATTAATCCACATCATCTTTAGGTTCTCCTAGTGCTCTTTAGCTTTGAATAAACGTAATCGATTCGCGTTGGTCACTACCGTTAACGACGAGAATGCCATCGCTGCACCGGCAATTACTGGGCTTAGTAGTAAGCCTAAAAATGGATAAAAAACACCTGCAGCAAATGGGATCCCCGCGACGTTATAGATAAATGCTCCGAAGAGATTCTGCTTTATGTTTCTCAGCGTTGCCTTACTCACTGCAATCGCATCCGCTAACCCATGTAAGGAGCCTCGCATCAACGTGATATCTGCACTTTCTATTGCGACATCAGTGCCTGTTCCGATAGCAAATCCGACGTTGGCATGGGCTAAGGCGGGCGCATCATTGATCCCATCGCCGGTCATTCCGACGATTTCACCCTCACGTTGAAGTTCGAGCACTTTGTTTGCTTTATCTTCTGGCATCACTTCAGCAACGTAATCAACAATCCCCGCCTTTCGAGCAACGGCTTTTGCAGTCATACGATTGTCCCCCGTCAACATCACCACACGTATTCCGTTGTGCTGTAGGCGGTTAATCGCATCTATTGAGTCTGATTTTATTGGATCCGCAACAGCAATGACGGCAACTAATTTTGAATCAATCGCGAAATACATTGGGGTTTTAGCCTCTGCGGCCAGCCTCTGCGCTTTATCAACGTAATGATGAAGTTCTATTGATTTTTCTTTCATCAATTTTTCATTGCCAAATAGCAAACGCTGAGAATTCAGTGTTGCCGCTACGCCCTTCCCTGCAATGGACTCAAAATCAGTCACCGAGTGGATCGGCACACCTTGCTCTTTCGCTGATTCAACGATCGCCATTGCGAGTGGGTGTTCGGAACCCGACTCCAGGCTTGCAGCTAACGAAAGCACGTCATCTTGATTGTGAGCTGACGCAATAACAACGTCGGTAACTTTAGGCGCCCCCTCTGTTATGGTGCCGGTCTTATCTAATACCATTGTGGTAATTTTCGAAGCAGATTGCAGCGCTTCACCGTTGCGGATAAGTACGCCTGCTTCAGCCGCCTTGCCAACCCCCACCATGACCGACATCGGCGTGGCTAAACCTAATGCGCAAGGACATGCAATAATCAGTACCGTGGTTGCTGACACGATTGCGAAGGCAACCTCGGGAGCCGGACCAAAATTGAGCCACGCTAGTGCGCTCATTACGGCAATGATCATAACAACCGGAACGAAATAGGCAGAAATAACATCTGCCAATCGACCAATAGGTGGTTTTGAATTTTGTGCACGTTTTACCATGTTGATGATCTGAGCTAGCGCGGTGTCTTTTCCCACGCGTTCTGCCCGAAAGACGATAGAGCCTGATTTGTTGATGGTACCGGCCACAACCTCATCGTCTTTTCGCTTCTCAATTGGCATAGGCTCACCCGTTAGCATTGATTCATCAATACTGGTTTGGCCCTCGACGACTACACCATCTACAGAAATGCGTTCTCCGGGTCGAACTCGGATAAGATCATTGAGCAAAACATCTTCAATAGGAATATCAATATCATCGCCATCTCGAATGACACGTGCAGTCTTGGCTTGCAAGCCTATCAGCCTTTTAATGGCCTCTGAGGTTTTACCGCGTGCTTTGATCTCAAGGGCCAGGCCCAAATTAATTAGGCCGATGATCATGGCGGTTGCCTCAAAATAAACATGTCGTGCCATTTCAGGGACATACCCCGGAAAGAACACAACTGTCATCGAGTACAACCAGGCGGTTCCTGTACCCAAGGCTATCAAAGTATCCATATTGGCCGAATGATTTTTAAACGAATTCCATGCACCCACATAAAAATGACGACCAGAGAACACCATGACACCTAATGTCATGAGCCCAATAATCAACCATACAATTCGCTCCGTGGTCGTGTTGACGCTCATTTCCCCGGTTACCAAACCATAGATCATGAGCGGTACTCCAAGCGACAATGCAATGACCATATGTCGCATTAGCTTTTTATAATATGCCCAATCCGCTTGCTCTTTTTCTTCAATGGCAGCCTCATCAGAATCGGCATTTGCCAGCGTTGCGTTATACCCAGCTTCTTCTACCGCACGAACCAGTTCGCTTGGCGAGGCATTACTATTGATAAGCACTGTACGCTGTGCAAAGTTCATTTCTGCGCTGGTGACGCCTGCGACTTGTTTTAAGGCTGTTTCAATTTTAGTGACGCAACTGGCACAACTCGCCCCTTGAATATTAAGTTGTATCTCGCCTGCATCGGAAGACACCTGTCTGGTCTGCGTTTTAGTGTCAACCGCTTCGTTCGCGGTTGATGTTTTATCGCCGCCACTACAACACCCATGTGCTTTCGCACTGTCTGTTTTAGAATTCATAAACCACTCCCTATTTAAACCTTGTTATGACTTAAGCGCTGTGAAACCTTCAATTAAATGGCATATCGTATCGGCCGTTGGAGGTTGATCGGGTTTGTTTTGCCACTCTGAAGTGGCTAAGCGCATGCGCTCTCTAAGTTCATGCATGTCCTGATACCGCTGTTCAGTCTCTTCCAACCTCTTTTCAATAAGACGCCTTACCGTTGGACACGGCGCATTGGTTTGTGAAGATGTAACTAGGATCTCTTTAATATCATTGACCGAAAAACCTAGTGAGCGAGCACTTAAAATGAATCGTAGTCGCGTCACATCCGCCGGCCGATAATACTTGTATCCATTGTGGGATTTATTTGGGACCAAAAGTCCAATGCGCGTATAATAGCGTACGGTATCAACGCTAATATCTAGTGCATCTGCTATTTGTTTTACCCGCATTTTAAACCCCCTTCTTTATCAACATAGTTGTGCCGCTACAACACGCGTTCAATCCTATGTTTTACTCTCACCTTCATACGATAAACCTGTGTGCTGCTCACAGGTCAACACCTAAACCTTCAACAGATCCGTGGAAGTGGCTCATCTACAAGTTCACTCATGAAGCGTCGCCCTCCCATTGGCGTAATAATCGACACGCGGCCCTTTAAGTCTGTATTTTTTGATATAACACCAATATGTTGGGCATTTTCACCGTTTTTTATACCCCGCCAATGAGTGAGTACTTCGCTGCTAATATCGGGACTGACAATTGCAATAACGCGTCCCTCACAAGCCAAAACGAAAGGATCAAAGCCTAGAATGTCACACACGCTTGCGACCTCTGGACGCACCGGAATGTTATTTTCAATTAGCTCGATATTGAAACCCGTTTCAGTTGCCACGTCATGGAGTAACACTGATAGTCCTCCACGCGTTGGGTCTCGGACAAAACGAACGCCTTCTAAGTCTCTGATTGCATTGACTAACGGGAAAACGCTGGCACAGTCGGACTTTAATTGGCCATGCAACCCATAGTCCTCACGCGCCAGTAATACGCAAGCACCGTGATCGCCAACAGAGCCACTGACAAGTACATGATCGCCCGGCCTTATAAGACTCGTATCCCAAATTGGTGTTTCTTGGCTGTCACCCACACCCGTTGTATTGATATAAACGCCACCACCGAATCCCTTTGGAACGACTTTAGTATCTCCCGTTATTATGGACACATTGGTTTCTACAGCAGCTTGATGCATTTTATGGACAACCTCCTTGAGAGCCGTCATCGAAAAGCCTTCTTCAATAATGAATGCAGTACTGATATACCGAGGGGTCGCGCCAACGACAGCCAGATCATTCACGGTACCGTAAATACTTAATGCCCCCACATTGCCACCTGGAAATGTGTAAGGTGAGACAACGAAGCTATCGGTTGTCATACTCAGAAAGGGACCGGCG
>Ga0208813_1000096_pt1 | contig 88159 bp, 79 predicted proteins | sample MalvireepMed_904_FD_184250 | JGI IMG/M metagenome (GOLD analysis project Ga0208813, IMG submission 184250) | Marine viral communities from the Global Malaspina Expedition - Malaspina viral metaG DeepMed_904 (SPAdes) (version 2) | ecosystem: Environmental > Aquatic > Marine > Oceanic | place... | reverse complement strand
GCAAAACTTCGAATTCTGGTACGCAGAACCTTGCGCCGATACAAGTACCCACCCGACCGCGCACCTGCAGCCGTCGAACTGATTTTAAAGCAGGCGGAAGTGCTTTCTAGTAGTTGGACTGGGTGAGTTCAAAACTTAAAATCATAGTCGGTCGCTTTTTACTGTAAATAAGACGGCCGCTACGCTATTTAAGAATCCCAACATCCGCTAGCTAAAATACTCATTTTTTTTCTAATACATCATAATATTTTGACGCAAAAAAACGGCCTAAAAGTCGAATTTTAGAGCCGACCAAAACCCCCTCTCTAATTTCTTAACTTTTGCAAGTCACTCACACACAATGGGCTCATCTTAACGACGGAGAAACACGATGTACCAAGAACCGAGCCCTGAAAATCGATCAGAGATTTTAAAACGTTATAACCAAACCGAGCGGATGTTGCGTAGTTGCGAAGTACTCAAATGCTGGCGGTTAGTAGAACAAGCTGGTGGCGTTACGAGCGAGCAAACCTCGTGCCGCCTGCCCGTACCCTCGGTGGCTTAAAGTACTGGCGTTTATCGTCAATCCTGTATTTTATTGAGAACATGCCTGCGAGCCGATCTGAATCATGTGCAGCGTAAAACACAGGGCCATTGCTAAGGTATACCCTAAGGTAACCCCAAGCGGAATTCGGCAAAACACAAAATGATCTAAGTCATTGAAAAGGTTGGTGGCCCCTCGCAGATTTGAACTGCGGACCAATCGATTATGAGTCGACTGCTCTGACCACTGAGCTAAGGGGCCTTATTCGGAAGGATTGCTATAAAGCGGCGCAAATTATACGAACTTTTTACTCGCTTGTCATGGGTATCTGCAAGATAAATCGAGAGTTTTCGCCATCAGATTCGTAACTCACGGTTGCGTGAATGATCGCAAGCGTGTCGCGCACCAGTTTTAGCCCCTGGCCGTAGGCTTCGGGTAAAACATCATCGTCGCGGAATACGCGCCGTTCCTGTTGTGCGGATAAGCCGTTATGTTCATCGATGACTTCAACGGTAATGGTTTTATCATCGGTGCTACCAGCCTTTATCAATATCTCGCCGCGATCGGGGCCGAAGGTGGCTGCGTGGCCTATTAGTGTATCCAGCGCGAACCGTATTAGTAAAAGATGGCTGTGCAGCGCAAGTTGTTCTGTGCACACCGCGGTAATGGTTTGGGTATCTTTTGCCGTGCGGTCTTGATGGTAATTGGCAATATGATCCAGCCAGTCGGCCAGATTTTCACGTTCGTAGCCCTGCGAACTTGGTGCCGCCAAATCTAAGTTCTCGTAGCACACAACTAAGGTGTTAATCCGGTCCAGTTCAGCGGCAACATGGTTCAGTTGGTCAATACGCTGTTGTTCTGTCGATAACGCCAGGAAGTTGTTTTTTGTTTGCTCCAGCCGTTTGCTCAGTTCTTTGGCGAATGAGGCTGCAATACGCGCCACAGCCGAAAGGTCAGAAGTACGTGCTAACTTAGCCTCCAGCGCAGCAATTGTTTGTTCTAAATTTATATTCTTTTGACGCGCCTGATACAACAGCATTAACAGCGGTTGTACTTCGTTAATATTCGACGTGACAGGCACAGGTTGGGTCTCGTCATCCCCCTGCTTTACTAATTTGTCACGCTCTAGATACCAACGCCGCTCAAACGCTAGCGACTTCAAATACATAACAACCCCGCCGATGGCGAGTAATGCGAACAAAATGACATTAGTAATGGTGCTGGCCGTCGGCACCAAACTACTGCGCTGTATTAACCACGCACTGAGTCCCTCATGGGTCGTTATCGGGCAGGCAACCGCAAGAACTGCCATATTATTGTCCCGCTGTACCGATTCAACCAGCCCGCCTTGTTCAATAGCACGCAATGAGAGTGCAGCCAGCAAGGTGCGCTCTGTTTCCGGCGTGTCTCTTTTTATATCGCTACCGCGATAGGACGGGAAGGTATAACCAAAAAAGCCACTGTCTAAATGCCACAGACCGCCCTCAATTCCTTCTTGGCTGGACAAGACGCGTGTTAACTGTTGTTGGAACAGTTCTGGGTTATTAACCCGGGTCTGGGTTTCTTCTTCATTGGGGAAAAGCTGTTGAATCTCTGACTGTATTGCCCCACAGGTTTCAAACAGGTGCAGTTGACGATTATCGACTGTTTGCTGTGCTGATTGTAACAAAGCAAAGCTAAAACCAATAACCGCAATGGCGACAAAAGCTATCGCCATCCAGCGGTTATACTTGGAATGATTAGAAAGTGAGTACACCCAATACCACGCTTGTCTCGTGAATAAACTAACTAAGGTAGCTTATAAAACTCTCGCGCATTTTGATAGAAAACTTTATCAACGGCTTGTTCGTCATCAAGCGCTGCCACCATGGTATCGATGTCACTGGGTTCAAACGACCGGTTACTGCGAGTTCCCGGTAAATCAGTGCCAAACATCAGGCAATCCGGATTAGCCTTGTATAAGGTCTTCATCGCGTCGGTAATATTAACTTCGGTACGTCCGAATCCACTGGCTTTGATTTTCACACCAGCTTCTGCCAGCCGGCGGACTTGTGACAAACCTGACTTTGCCATACCCAGGTGATCCACGCTAAGTTTAGGTAGCTTCAACAAAGTTGGCACCATGTCATCCAGCTCTCGACTGTCGACATAAATTTCCAGGTGCCAGCCAGCCAGATCCCAAATACGTTTACCAAAGTCGACAATACCTTCGATGTCGCGGTGAACACCACGCTTTAGGTTGACTCGTACACCACGAATACGGTGTTCATTGAGCTGCTGAATTTTTTCATCGCTAACACTACCGGGTAACTGAGTTACGCCGACAAAGTTATCACCGAGATTTTCCAGCGCCGCTTTTAAGTAACGCTGCTCAAATCCCTGAAACGAGCCCGACACGATAACGCCGCCCTCGACAGGCATGCCGGTAACTAACTTGCGGTAGTCGTCGATGTAAAAAGGCTCTGGGATATGCCCTTGGTTTTCAATCAACGGAAACTGTTCATCGTATATATGCAGGTGTGAATCAATAATCCGTTTTGGCCAATTGTTGCGGCTATTTCCCATAGTGCCTCCTGACATTGCAATCGAATCGTGGTCAGGTTAACGCACCTGACCTCATAACGTAAGCCTTATCTTTACTCGTCCAGGAACGACTTAAGCTGTTCAGAACGGCTAGGGTGACGAAGCTTACGTAATGCTTTGGCTTCAATTTGACGAATTCGTTCCCGAGTTACATCAAACTGCTTACCCACTTCTTCCAATGTATGGTCGGTATTCATATCAATACCAAAACGCATACGCAAAACTTTCGCTTCACGCGCAGTTAAACCACCGAGTACTTCACGCACCGAATTGCGCAGGCTTTCGGAGGTGGCTGAATCAATCGGTAGGTCCAGCGTGTTATCTTCAATAAAGTCGCCCAGATGCGAATCTTCGTCATCGCCAATCGGCGTTTCCATCGAGATCGGTTCTTTTGCGATCTTAAGCACTTTACGAATTTTGTCTTCCGGCATCATCATGCGTTCAGCAAGCTCTTCCGGTAACGGCTCACGTCCCATTTCTTGCAACATTTGGCGTGAGATACGGTTTAATTTATTGATCGTCTCGATCATATGCACCGGTATACGAATGGTCCGCGCCTGATCCGCAATCGAACGCGTAATCGCCTGCCGTATCCACCAGGTCGCATAGGTAGAGAATTTGTAGCCACGACGGTATTCAAACTTATCTACCGCTTTCATCAAGCCGATGTTACCTTCCTGGATCAGATCCAGGAACTGCAATCCGCGGTTGGTGTACTTTTTGGCTATTGAGATAACCAAACGCAGGTTGGCTTCGACCATTTCTTTCTTGGCTCGACGTGCTTTCGCTTCGCCAATCGACATGCGGCGATTGATGTCTTTTACCTTGGCAATCGTCAACCCGGTTTCGCGTTCAACTTCGAGTAATTTACCGACGCTGCGCTCAATGTCAGCACGGATTTCCTTAAGGCCGTCAGCGTAATTTTCCCCTGAAGCAATGTGCTCATCGACCCAGGCCATAGAGTTCTCATTACCTGAAAACGCCTTCATAAACGCGCGTTTAGGCATTCCGCCTTGCTCAACGCTGGCCTTCATCACCAGGCGTTCCTGCACCCGCACTCGATGCATCATGTCGCGCATGTCTTTTACCAGGCGGTCAAATTGCTTGGGCACAAGACGGAACTGTTTAAACAGGTCGCTAAGTTTTTCTATTTCAGCGCGTGCTTTTGCATGTTCGCGCCCATTGTCGATAATCGCTTGGCGGGTTGCTTCGTACTGTTCACGCAGCTCGGTAAATTTAGCACGAGCAAACTCTGGATCGATGCCGGTATCAGTCTCTTCATCGTCGTCATCGTCTTCATCTTTGTCGTCTTCTTCCTCTAACTCGTCTTCAGACAACTCAGAGCCTACGTGGGTCGCGCTAACCGGCGCCTCATCAACCTCATCAGGGTCAATAAAACCAACAATAATATCGGTTAAACGCAGTTCTTCCGCCTCGTACGAATCCCACTGATCCAGCAAAAAGTTTATCGCTTCGGGATATTCCGCAACGGAACACTGAACTTGGTTAATACCTTCTTCGATACGCTTGGCGATATCAATTTCGCCCTCACGGGTCAGTAGTTCCACGGTACCCATTTCGCGCATGTACATGCGAACGGGATCCGTTGTTCTGCCGATTTCGCTATCGACAGAAGCAAGTGCCTGGGCTGCTTCTTCTGCGGCATCTTCGTCGGCTGCACTCTCCGCCATCATCAGATCATCGGCATCAGGCGCACTTTCGAATACGCGAATACCCATGTCATTAATCATGCGGATGATGTCTTCTATTTGATCGGAATCAACAATTTCCTGAGGTAAGTGATCATTTACCTCAGCGAATGTCAAAAACCCTTGTTCTTTGCCTTTCGCAATAAGGACTTTAAGTTGCGATTGCCGACTCTGCTGCATACAGATGTTCCACCCAATAACTGACTAAAGATTACTCAAAATGACCAGAAAGTATAACAGATAACTGACTTTTAAACCAGCCAATCACGCATTTCTGACCGTTCAATGCTTTTTACGAAGATGTTGTAACAACATCAAATATTCCTGCTTTTCTGCTTTAGTTAATTGTGTTGTTTGTTCCTTTTTCAATAGGTCATTTGCTCGTTGCTCGACATACTGATCAATCAAATAAATAAAAATATCGTTAAACTCGGCGGCAATTTGTTCCTCATCCAATTGGTGATCCCAACTCGCCAATTTGGTTAACGCACTATAATAATCTGTATCACGCCACTGCTCTAGTAACTGCGCTGTCGTCATAGCCTGCGTTGCGGTCTGCTGGTGTATGGCTGCAAACAAATCTATACCGGCTATTCTCAATTGCGCCAGCTCCGCTCTTACCGGTGCTGTTTGGCCTAGACCCGGATGCTGCAATAATAAGGCAATGGCCTTTCGCAGCGGCGTCATTCGCATTGACTGCGGCATCGCCCGTTGTTGCGCCGGCTTATCCACATAACGCTCTAATTGCGACCGGTCACGGCGTAAAAGCGTTGCCAATTTTTCCATCAGTGATTCACGATAAAAATCGCTGGCAACCCTTTCAATACGTGGCTTAGCTTCATTTAATAATTGAGAACGTCCGGCGTCGCTACTTGGATCGATTTCTGCCAATAAATGCTCGAAAAAGTAATCGATGAAAGAACTTGCCTGTTTAAGCTTTTCCTCGAATACCTCTGCACCGTGACGTTGTACCAGCGAATCAGGATCATCGCCGTCGGGCAGAAACAAAAACTTCATGTCGACACCGTCTTTAAGCAACGGTAACGCATTCTCCAACGCCCGCCATGCCGCATCTCTCCCAGCCCGGTCGCCATCGTAGCAACAGACCACGGTTTGCGTTGTACGAAACAATCGCTGTAGTTGCTCGCTGGTGGTTGCCGTACCAAGTGAGGCCACCGCATAATCAACGCCCGCCTCTGCCAGGCTAACGACGTCCATGTAGCCTTCCACGATGACGACTTGCTGTGGTCGTTTATGAGCCTGCTGTAAATGCCAGAAGCCATAGAGTTCCTGGCCTTTATGAAACAGTCGGGTTTCCGGTGAGTTAAGGTATTTGGGCCCGTCACTATCAATCACGCGGCCGCCAAAGCCAACAACCCGACCCCGGCGGTCATGGATAGGGAACATAATACGATCACGGAAAAAGTCGTAATGACGGCCGTTATCATTTTTATTAATTAACTTTAATTCAAGTAATTGCTGGCGTTGCTGTGCGGATTGCCCAAACGTAGTTAATATTCCGTCCCACTCGTCGCAGGCGTAGCCTATTTGAAAACGTTTTACCGTTGCGCCGGATAAGCCCCGGTTTTTTAGGTAATTAATGGCTTTATCAGCCTGCGCGTGGTGCTTTAACTGATGCTGAAAATAGCGTGCGGCCTTAGCCATAAGGTCGCTGTCGGCTCGTTGTTGCTGCTGGCGTTGTTGCTGTTGTTGTGGGTTCTGTGTAGCGCTTTCCCGCGGTACTTCAAGCCCCATCATGTTGGCGAGTTCTTCCACCGCATCCGGGAATTCAAGACCATCGTAGTTCATCAGAAAATCAATGGCATTACCGTGTTCGCCGCAGCCAAAACAGTGATAAAATTGCTTATCCTGACTTACCGTAAACGAGGGTGTTTTCTCGTTGTGGAAGGGACAACAGGCCTGATGATTTTTGCCCGCCTTTTTTAACGTAACCCGGCTGTCGACGACGTCCACAATATCAGCTCTATCCAGCAAATCGTGAATGAAGGATTTTGGGATCAGCCCAGCCATGCAACACCGTACCTTTTAAGTTACCCACATAAAACACAAAAGCCGCGACGGCTTTCCGACACGGCTTTTATAACATGACAATGATTAAGTTTATAAACTCAATGCGTCATTGTTGTTGCGAAAGAATCCGCTCGTTGGGCTCGGTGTTCGAGCACCAATCTATTAATACAAACGAGTACGACGAGCGTTTTCGCGAGCCAGCTTTTTAGCGTGACGCTTAACAGCAGCTGCTTTCTTGCGCTTACGTTCTGCAGTTGGCTTTTCATAATGTTCGCGACGACGAACTTCAGACAGAACGCCTGCTTTTTCACAAGAGCGCTTGAAGCGACGCAGAGCTACGTCAAACGGCTCGTTTTCTTTCACTTTAACGACTGGCATTAAAAAATCACCTCGGATAAATTATCTGTTTTGGTTAAAAATTAACCGCTTCGGGTTCAATTGGTGCTGAATTGTACCGAGTCAGATTACAGTTGTAAAGCCTTATCCGAAATTGATCTTTCTGATCGCTTACCATCTTTTACCGCAAGAACCGACAATGAATTGAGCAAAAGGTTTTGCATCAACTGCACCCGTTGCTCGTCACTTAAATCGCATTCCAGGCCAATGCGCCATTGCCTTGGTCCTCGTTCTTCGACAAGCTTAACCCGCACCGACAGCGATTCGCATTCGTCATCGGAATACTGAATTCTAAGGTCGAGTTCCCGCCCCAGAAGCTGACCTTCAAAACATGGCAACACACCTTCGCAGTCAAAGCCAAACCCCTGCGCTGACATGTCATGTAACATACCATTTAACAACGGCTCAGGTGCCTCGGGCTCTATTAGTTGAGCTCGCACCTCTATTTGCATACGGGGTGTTTTTCGCAGTGCACGGGCTTGCAGGTTTTGTGGGTACGAAATAAACAATAGTTTGTCAGGAAACTGCGTCGCATGAACAATATTGACGTAACCGACAATAACCTCTCCGTTAGCCGATATCGTTCGCATAACTAACTTGTCGCTGTTACGCAGCGCGGGCAGAACATCTTGCCAGCGATATAACGTTGGCACATCAAGGATCAAATAGTCAGGATAATGCTGCCCGATTAAAGTGAAATGAAAGGTGGCCTCGCACTCTGCATTGTCGTTAACAACACCCTGAATTTCTACTACCTGGTTGTAGCCAGAGGCGATGAGCTTATCCGCGCTTGTTTTCATATAGTTATTATTATGATGTTTTAATTGATGAATTCAGCATAGCGCATTTTTTTCTGATGTAAAAAGTTAGCTTTAAAAAATAGCTGTGACGTTATTTGACGTCAATTTATGACTGCCTATGCTGTGTGTATCACAGACTTTGTGCGAAATTATATTATATAGGTACACTGAAAATGGATTAAACCTGTCAGCAGAAGGGATGCGGCTTTGGTTAGAGAGGGCAATAACGCCAGCAAGCATAATGTGTTTATCAGTGATAACGACGGCGACGCTTCGTTTCCGTACCGTATCGCTGAGCGTTATCATTGCAAAGGCTTTCTTGGCAGTGGCGGTAGCGGCTTAGTATTTAAAGCCTGGGACGATATGTTGCAACGCATGGTTGCAATAAAGTTTATCCGCAACCCTTCCTTTGTCGCACGGCAACGTTTGGTTGCAGAGGCTCGCGCTTTGGCTAAAGTCAATCATCCGAGTATTTGCTCAATCTATGACATTGGCGAGCCAGTTGACGAGCATTCATCACTATTTATGGTTATGGAGCTTATTGAAGGTCCCCGCCTTGCTGAACTGGCCGGCAAATTAACCACCACTCAGGCTATTAAACTCATCCACAAACTTGCCGAGGGCGTGAGTGAACTGCATGCCGTTGGTTTAGTCCACAATGACATTAACCCAGGCAACGTCATCATTACCCAGCAGGGTAATGAAGAGCCGATGCCCACGTTAATTGATTTAAGTATTGCCGGCAGGCCCAGTAAACAGTCGCGACCCAAAGGGTTTGGCGTTACGCCGTTATTTTGTGCGCCCGAGCAGCGAGAAAACAACGAAATTGCAGCCGATATGCTGGAGAAGGTAGACATATACAGCCTGGGTGCATTACTGCTGTTTTTAGTTAGCGGACAGGCGCCATCGAAAAATCCTGCGGCTCAACTTAAAACAATAAGAAGACGCTGTTCGCCTCCTTTACGTAAATTTATCCTGCGATGCCTTGCCGAGTCACCTAAAAAGCGATTCAGCTCAATGGCCGAGGTCGTCGGTATCTTAGGCGAGCTTAGTTACTACAAACCCAACCGACAGCCAGCTATTTTAGCTGCCAGCGCAGGTGTCATTGTAGCGTTAAGCGTGTTAGTTACCACGCAATTAACCCCGTCTGCATGGTCTGATGACGAGGATAGCGAGGGTTTAGTAAATCAGGCATCTATGCATGCACTTTATGCCACTCAACTTATGCATGAAGGTAAAGGTGGGGAAGCACGAAAACAAGCACAAAAATCGATCCAACATTATCGTCAGGCGATCACTTTAAGTGACGGTCAAACTATTGAACCATTACTGAGACTGGTTGATTTTGTCGTTACCCAGCAACAGCTATTTAGCCAATCGGAGTTATCGGCACTGTTGCTGGATACGTTATCTCTGGCGGAAAATATAAACAGTGAGCAACCACAGTTAGCGTTTGCGATGGCAAAAATATACTATCACCTGGCCAAACTTCACCAACCCCGGACAAACGTTTATCAGCGATGGCTTGAACATGCCAAAGCCGCTATAGAGCGGGCGCTTTCGACTAAGCCTGACACACCGCACTACCGCACGCTTGAGTGCAAAATCGATGCACTGCAAAATCAATCCAGTGGCGGCACCTGCTGATCACGAGCCGCATAAAAGCCGCTTACAAATTCGTCAAAACTATCATTATCCAGCGCTTCGCGCATATCGCTCATTACACGCTGGTAGTAGCGCAAATTATGGATAGTATTGAGCCGTGCGCCCAGGATCTCATTGGTACGATCGAGGTGATGTAAATAGGCCCGTGAATAATTTTTGCAGGTGTAACAATCACAGTCTGAATCCAATGGCCCGGTATCAGTGCGATGTACAGCGTTGCGGATTTTTACCACACCGGTGCTGATAAATAGATGACCATTGCGTGCATTACGAGTTGGCATCACGCAGTCAAACATATCAACGCCCCGGCGCACTGCCTCGACCAGGTCCTCAGGTTTGCCAACGCCCATCAAATAACGCGGTTTTTGTTCCGGCATTTGTGGTGCTGTGTGCTCGAGAATACGCATCATGTCTTCTTTCGGCTCACCCACCGAAAGACCACCGATAGCGTAACCATCAAAGCCGATATCTGTTAACCCCTTTAACGAGATATCGCGCAGTTCTTCGTACATACCGCCTTGAATAATACCGAATAGTGCAGCTTGGTTACCTTGGTGAGCTTGTTTCGATCTTTCAGCCCAACGCAGTGAGAGCTCCATCGACTTTCGCGCTTCACTTTGCGTTGCCGGGAAGGGTGTGCACTCGTCAAAAATCATGACGATGTCTGATCCCAGTTCACGTTGCACCTGCATCGACTTTTCCGGCGTTAACAAGATTTTTTCGCCATTTATCGGCGAGCGAAATGTTACGCCCTCTTCAGTGATTTTACGTAACTCGCCTAAGCTAAACACCTGGAAGCCGCCCGAGTCAGTTAAAATCGGTTTATTCCAGTGCATAAAATCGTGTAAGTCACCATGCTGCTGAATAATCGAGGTGCCCGGACGCAGCATTAAATGGAAGGTGTTGCCCAGGCAAATTTGTGCTCCGGTTTGTTCAACTTCTTCTGGCGTCATGCCTTTTACGGTACCTAGTGTACCGACCGGCATAAAGGCTGGTGTTTCTACCGTGCCACGCTCAAACTTCATACGCCCGCGACGCGCGCGGCCGTGTGTTTTGTCTAATTCAAATTTCATCATAGTCATTAATCTTTGTTGTTAACGCGTCAAAAACATCGCGTCGCCATAACTAAAAAATCGGTATTTCTCGTCAATAGCTTGTTGGTAAGCACTCATAATCAGGTCTCGTCCTGCAAAGGCAGAAACGAGCATGATTAGTGTCGATTCCGGCAAATGAAAATTTGTGATCAAACCGTCGATAACACGGAACTCGTAGCCCGGATAGATAAAAATATCCGTGTCATCAAAAAAGGGTTCAATGAGTTCCGCTTGACTAGCGGCAGCGGCTGACTCCACCGAGCGAACAGATGTTGTGCCGACAGCAATAACGCGTTTTCCCGCAGCCTTAGTCGCAATGATTTTCTCGCAAGTTTGTTCGGGGACTTTCGCATATTCACTGTGCATAACATGCTGCTGGATATCATCCACGCGCACAGGCTGGAAGGTGCCGGCGCCAACATGCAATGTCACATAGGCAAACTCAACGCCCTTATCCTGTAATTGCTGTAAAATATCATTATCGAAATGCAAACCGGCTGTCGGTGCTGCAACCGCGCCCGGCTCTTTGTTATAAACAGTTTGATAACGCTCTTTATCACTGTCTTCATCAGGTCGGTCGATATAAGGTGGTAACGGCATATGCCCATACTGCTCAAGCAAATCGAGCACCGTCTGTTGGTGCTCAAAGCGCAGCTCAAATAATGCATCATGACGACCTATCATCGTCGCCGTTACTTCGCCTTCTAAGCGCAATTGTTGATCAGCTTTGGGCGCCCGGTTTGCCCGTACATGAGCCAATACCCGATGATCATCAAGGATCCTCTCTACCAGAACCTCAACTTTTCCACCCGATACCTTTTCGCCTAACAAGCGTGCCGGAATCACCCGTGTATCATTAAAAATCAGCAGGTCACCCGGTTCAAGCAAGTCGATAATATCGGTGAACTGATTATGGCCAATGTGCTGCGTTGCCGCATCAACACGCAACAAGCGACTGGCACTACGTTGCTGCTGCGGATACCGCGCAATGAGTTCATCGGGTAAATCAAAATTGAAGTCGCTGACTTTTAGCGAAGTCTCAGGTCGGCTCATGGGTCGCACAAGAAATCTGTTAAGGTAATGTGCGCGGATTTTACTCGAAACTCGGCAACCTGTCACGGCTGCCGAGTCGTTCAATGAATTAAAAGTAGTAGGGTTTTGCCTGTTCCAACAGTTGCCGGGCGCCATTATCGTCGGTGCACGCATCTATCGTCTCTTTGGAAAACACGTAAACACGGTCACGACGACGCTCACCCACACTATTATCAGCCCCTTCAATTATGAAGGTAACAAACTCGTCTTCAGGAAGAGATTTTAACGTAACCCCATAGTCACACAACGTTTTTGAAAGTAACTGCTCAGCTGTCGCAATTGTTTTGTCTCGTGTTTCTATACGTTGTTGACGTGCTTCTTGCTGTTGCTGCTTAAGTTGCTGCTTTAACGCGGCTGCCTCAGCTTTTATTGCCGCTTGCTGTTCACGCAGCTGTTCGATCTCTAAGGCTAAATTATTGCGCCGTTTTGTCAGTTCTGCTTTATCACTGTCGTCGGCATTACGTAACTGAAACTCTAAGTCTCGTAACTCGCGTTCGCCGTCACGAATATCCCAGGCCAGATCGCGTTGCTGCTCAACCAGATCAAACCACTCCTGTGAATATTCACCGCTTAGCTTACTCAGTATTCGATGTGCACTGCGCAGCCCCTGCTCAACGACAACGTCAAGTTGCATATCGCGCGCAAACTCGCCCATCTCCGGTGCTTCCGGTGGTAACGGCGGTTCTGGAATATCGGGGGCAACAAAACGCCAACTAGATGCGCCAAGACGAGCTCGATAAATTACGCCCTGATCTCTGACGTAAGTGTAACGAAAGTCCTCCAGCTTTGTTTGCTCGTCACTTTGCTGGCCAACTGCAGTCGTCAGAATACCGGTGAATATCTCTAACTGATTCTTCAGTTCCTGATAAGGTTCATTTGCTGCCGCCGGCACCGATAATATGGCGCTACCTAAAATCAATCCACTCATCCACTTATTCATCATTCATTCTCCAGCATCGTTGATGGACCTGCTACTTCAGCGCGACGTAACTGCTGTGCATAAAAAGTTAAGTCGTCTTCGCGTGTTTTGTTTACATATTCAACTATGTTTTGCATATCGTCTTTTCGCTCCTGGCGGTTAGTTGCCAAAATGTAGGTTGCCAACTGGGTGGTCGACGTCGATAACTGCTGCCGAAAATCGTTACGTAATGCTTTACTTTGCTGAGCCAAACGTATTTTCTGCTGTTCTTCGAAAACGCTTAGCTTCTGCTCCACCAGTTCTGCCACCCGATGATCAACTTCAGCGGCCATATCAGCTCGATAACTTTGAACAACAACTAAGGACACAGCGACACAGGACAGGGCAAAAGAGGCAAAAGCCATCGGTTGTAACCAGCGCTGACGTTTACCGGAAGTCGCATATTGGCGTATCGCATGCTCCCGATCCCACTCCGGTAGTTCCTCAGTTGACTGGTAACGTTCTGTCGTTTGACTCAGCCATTGCTCGAAGTTAGGCGCATTTTTACCTGACTGCTTGTTCATATACATCCTCCAGGTACACTTTTAATTTATCTAAACCACTGTACAGGCGCGACTTTATGGTGTTTTCTGATTCACCCTGCTGCTGCGCAATTTCACGTGTCGTTAACTGCTGAAAAAACTTTGCCTCGACAACACTGCGTTGTTCTATGGGCAAATGTTGTAGTGCCTCGATGATACATTGCTGCTGTTGTTCCAGCGTCGCGACATCATGCGGACTCGCTGCGACTGTTTCATCGACTTGGTCATGTTCGCTTAAATCCCAACCCTGTTCATTCTTCCGTCGCCGGTAATATTCTACGCAGCGACGATGCGCAATCGTCATCAACCACGCATTAAATGCGTGCGCCTGGTTCCAGCTATGTAAGCTTTTAAACACACTGGTAAAGGTTTCCTGCACCAAATCCATTGCTTCATCAGCACTGGGAAGCATCCTTAAGCCATAGTGAAATACTCTTTTTTCATACCGCTTAACCAGTGCTACCCATGCTGATGACTTTCCCTTCAGCGCTTGTTCCGCAAGTCGTTTATCCGATTTTTTGAACACGTGTCAGTTTGTCCATCAAGTTATTTTTAATCGTTTGCTAGTTAAGTCGATAGTGGCGAAAAAATAGTTGGATGAAAATAAAATATTTTTGTTGAGAGGCAGTAATAAAAAAGCCCCGCAACGAGCGGGGCTTTTGAGCGTATTAAAGCATCGCTTAAGCAACGCCAAATATCGCCTTAAGAATATAAAAGAAGATAATCGACATAATGGCACCAGCCGGTAAGGTGACAACCCAGGATACTACGATGTTACGCACAACCCCCAGGTTAAGCGCGGCAATACCTCGCGCCATACCGACACCCAAGACCGCACCAACCAAGGTTTGTGTGGTAGAGATGGGCAGGCCTGTACCCGATGCCAGCACCACTGTTGAAGCGGCTGCTAATTCTGCGGCGAAACCCCGGCTTGGGGTCAAATGCGTTATACCTTTACCGATAGTGGCGATAACGCGTTTACCCAACATTGCCAAACCAGCGACGATGCCAACAGCACCTACTGGTAATACCCACCAGGCTAGCGCGGCAGTTGAATTAATCTGGCCTTCGCTGGAAACAATACTGACTACTGCAGCCAATGGCCCGATGGCATTGGCAACGTCGTTTGAGCCGTGCGCAAACGCCATCGCACACGCGGTAACAACCATTAGTACAGCAAACACCTTTTCAACGTTGGTGTAATGCATTTCTTTGTCATCAGAAGGATTAAATTTAAGCCGCGAAATCGCAAACTTACCGATAACAAAAACGACAGCTGCAACACCTAACGCCCATAGATAGCCCTCTAGCGAGCCCAAGTCTAAACCAACGTGTTTAAGGCCTTTTTTGATGGTCACCAGCGATAGCACAAAGCCGGCAAATGCCATGTAAAATGGCACATAACGTTGCGCCATTTTTAGCGGGTTAGAGCGGTCAAAAATCAGTTTCTGAGCACTCATAAAGATCATATAAGCTATAAACCCGGATATGGCTGGTGTTACAACCCAGGAGCCAACAACCCCTCCGACTTTAGCCCACTGCACCGAATCCATGCTGACGCCAATGGCGGAGAAACCGACAATAGCACCAATGATCGAGTGCGTGGTTGATACCGGCCAACCCAGATACGACGCAATAAGCAGCCAAAAACCTGCAGCCAATAGTGCGGCGATCATACCAAACACGAGCAGTTCCGGTTGGTCGACAAAGTACGCAGAGTCGATAATACCTTTGCGTATGGTCGAAGTCACTTCGCCCCCCGCCAAGTAAGCACCGGCAAACTCAAACACCATCGCAATAATAATGGCTTGTTTAATCGTAAGCGCTTTTGAGCCAACGGAGGTGCCCATGGCATTGGCTACGTCATTTGCGCCGATACCCCAAGCCATAAAAAAGCCAAAGACTGCCGCCATGATCACCAGGATCATGCCATAAGAAGTAATAATATCCATGAATCGCTCCTTTAAACTCGTGCTAGCATGAGTTCGAAGCGTGCGCCGACACGCTCTGACAGGTCGGCTAAGTCACCCACCCAATCTAAAATCCGATAAAGGAACATCGCATCCAACGGATTCATTTCGGTTTCTATCTTGCGCAAGTCTTGGCGTAATTGTACTTGCAGGCTGTCTGTGTCGGCCTCTATGGCGTCGAGTTCAGCGATAAAATTATTAACTAAGTCACGCTCACGACCTTTAAAGCCGGTTTCCAGCAAGTCATCAAACTCGCCAATCGTTTCTCTGGCTTTTTCTGTCGCATCAAGGCAACGATGAAGGTAGGCATCAAATGATTTAACTAAGGTTTCAGGAATTTCCAACTGACGCCCCGTCATTAAGCCGGAAATATCTTTAGCTTTGTTAGCTATGCGGTCCTGTTGCGATACCAACTCGAGTAAGTCTGTGCGCTCTACCGGCATAAACAAACCGCCCGGCAAATTTAAGCGAATTTTGCGCTTTAATTCATCAGCGCGCTGTTCATGCTCAACAACGTGTTGGCGCGCTTTTTCTGCAGCGCTCCAGTCTTTTGCATAAACGGCTTTAAAAAACTCCTTTAACCATTCAGCACACCGATGCACTTCATCCATGTGCTCGATCATAGGTTTTATCGGGGACTTAGCAAACACCCCTAAAAACGAGTTTACCGACATATCGGATCCTTACTTGGCTTAGCTTGTTTTAGCTGCGCGAATGTTAGCTAAATCTTAGTTCAAAAGGAACCGTTTTGCCGACAAAACTTGCAGCTAGTCGCCAAAAACCTGCTCAATTTTTTGTTGTTGCTGTGCCGTTTGGGACGCCGTATGCTGCAACAGTTGTATACTTTCACTCAGTTTATGCAACATATCTTGCATCGCACGTTCAAACTCCGACATTTTGTCAGCTTGGGATGCTACTAATGCATAGGCTTCATTTACTTCTGCCGACGACGACCGTGCTTGCGCGCCGGTCTCTGCATTGATCGATAAAATTTGCTGAATTTGCTGCTGTTGTTCTGACGCTGACTGGTCAATAACAGCGTAATTTTTACTGAGTGTACTGGCCGCACTCTGCAAGCGTTGCAATATACCCTGAACTTGAGCCAATGAATCATTGGTCTTACTGGCGAGCTTTCTAACCTCGTCGGCCACCACTGCAAAGCCGCGCCCATGCTCTCCGGCACGAGCCGCCTCAATCGCTGCATTTAACGCCAATAGATTCGTCTGTTCAGCAACGGTACTGATCACATTAAGTATCTGGCTTACTTCATCAACCGAACTATTAAGTTCTGTTACTGAGCTTTCGCCGTTGCTAATAATTGCCTGAGTTTGTTTGGATGAGTCGGTTAGTCGCGCACTCGTTGTCTCACTTTCAGCCACAAATTCAGCCGTCTGATTGGTATTTTTTTCTAACACGTCAAATCGTTCACGGAGCCGAATACCAATGTCAGCCAACACAGATAACTGTTGTTGGTTATCACCTGCAACTTGATGGTTGCGTTGCGAGTCCTGCTGAACCCGCGCTATTTCTGAACCAATCGAATCCAGAGCTGAGTTGACTGCCTGCATTTGATGACGTTTTTGCTCAGCCTCCGCATCATGTTGTGCCAGTATGTGATTAAAGCTAGTGGCTATTTCTCCCATCTCGGTATCGACATTTGCACCCGCAAGTTTTTCCTTGTGTCCGTCACTAACCAGGCGCTGCATAGCATCCCTCAAGCGCCTTAGCGGTGCCAGCACCATACGATTTAATAAAAGATAATTCACCGCTGAAAATAACATCAGCACAACCACCAGACCTACTACCGCAAGCTTTACTTGCAGCAGAGTTTCGTCACTGTGCTTAGCAACGTTAGTCTCTGCTTTAATCACGCTATCCTGCACATGTGCAATGTCTTCACGCAGCTTAGAAAATGCTTGTTGCCGCTGGACAATTTGTTCCCGCGTCTTTTGCATTTCCCCGGGGTAGCGGCCCAATAAGCTGTTAAGTTCGCTAATGATGCCTAAGCCGAGATCCTTGGCTTCACGTTGTACGAGCATCATACTTTGGTCAGGTAGCGACTCTTTTATCCCCAGCAGGGGCAATTGCTCTAGCTGACTCATACTTGCTTGCATCTGGTTAATCGTGACTAAGTAATCGGCCTGTTGTTGACGGGCATGGATTAAATGGATTAACTGCTGCATCAAGTCATTTGCCAGCGCCAAATAGTCGCTCGAATTAGGTCGTCCCTCTTTTAAGCCCTGCTCGGCGTAATCCAGTAAGCTGGATATCTCATTCCCTATCGAGCGTTCGGCGTTAATCACTAATTCCTGTTCGGCCCCTGCAAGCTTTCCCAGCGCTCGATAATCACTGTTAGTTCGTTTAAGCAGTGTACTCACTGAAGGTTTAAGCAACTGCTGAGTCTCGGGTGTCATTGTCTCAAGTTGCGTATTTACGGCCACCAGTATCTCCGACGCCTGACTTAAAAGCACGGCGTCACCTGATTGCAGGTACTGACTGAGTGTTGTCACCAATTCGACCTGCACCTGTTGCTTTAATGCTTGAAATGAATCAGTTAATTGCTTTTGCTCAGAAAGCTTCTGGTTACCCCAAAGTAGCAAACCTAAAAAAGCGAGCGAAACAAGCGATAACGATAATGACGATAGGCGACTAAAATGAGAGACCCGCATACGGTACAAGAGACGGTGAAACGTAGCGATAGAATACGTGTTAAAAATGACACTTTTATGAAAAAGCCCGCTCAAAGGCGGGCTTGTAAAGAGGGTACTCGCTTTTAGAAGCTATAAACCAAGGTCACTGCGGTTTCTGTATCTAAATTTTCGATCGTTTCGTTAGCAACCTCAGAGTTATGGGTTGCCGAAAGTGAAATTTTCATGGCCAGCGAACTATTCAGGTTTGATGAAACAGACACCTCACCACGGCTCTTGGTGTTGTCTTCACCAATCTCTGATGACAGCAATGCATTAAATTTCGAGTTTTCAGATATTTTCCAATGCGCATTGCCTGCTAGACGCAAAATTGCTGAGCCTTCAGATTCTTGTGCTATACCATTTTCTATTGGCTTAGAACGAGCGTAACCAGGACCGATCTCATAGTCTGCATACACGTTTTCGCTATAACGATAACGTGCACCATAACCCAGCGCTACTGTGCTCTGATATTCATAACCACTGTATTCATCCTCTTCGTAGGATACGAAGACAAACATGGACGATTTACTATTCGGAGCAAATTTGTAGTTACTTTGTGCGGATAAAAACAAACTGTCAGCCGTTTCGTAGGTATCGCCGGTTGACTGATCTTCCTGCTCCGCAGTGTAATAATCTAACACCCCTTTGTGACGCCACTTTTTATAGTCACGCGCCACATTAAGTTTACCTTTTAGACTTTCTGTTTCAGTATTACCTGTTGTAAACAATAAGCCGAATTCAGCACTTGCTTCCCATTCTTCGACGGTATCGGTATCCATATCGTTAGCATCGTCAAACATAAATGTTTGCGCTGATGCACTAAGTGGAAGCATTAAACTGGCAAATAAAACTGATAAGCGCACGCACACCTCGATATACTGCTGTAAATATCAGTTACTGCCGCCCACGACAGCAGTAACTAACGTTAAGTGATTTTTTGCAAAGTTTACGTTACTTTACGATGGCCTTCAAATCACCGTTTTCGTATTGTTTAAACATTGTCTCAAGAGAAATCGGTGTAATTTTGCTCGCCTGACCTTCACAACCAAAAGCCAAATAACGTGCTTCACAAATTTCCTGCATGGCTTCAGTTGCTGCAGTAAAGAATTTACGTGGGTCAAAGTTAGACGGATTTTCTGCCAGGTGGCGGCGGATAGCCCCCGTCGAAGCTAGGCGCAAGTCTGTATCGATGTTGACTTTGCGAACACCGTTTTTAATGCCTTCTTGGATCTGCTCAACAGGAACACCATAAGTTTCGGGAATCTCACCACCATATTCATTAATAATGGCAAGCCAGTCTTGCGGTACCGAAGATGAACCGTGCATCACTAAATGCGTATTTGGAATGCGACGGTTAATTTCTTTAATGCGGTCAATGGCAAGAATGTCACCCGTTGGTGGACGAGTAAATTTGTAAGCACCATGAGAAGTACCACAGGCGATTGCCAATGCATCAACCTGGGTTGCTTTGACGAAGTCAGCAGCTTCTTCCGGATCGGTCAACAGCTGTTCATGCGATAACTTACCTTCAGCACCAACGCCGTCTTCCTCACCAGCTTCACCTGTTTCTAACGAACCCAAACAACCGAGCTCACCTTCTACCGATACACCACATGCGTGCGCCATAGCTACTGCTTGCTGGGTTACACGTACGTTATAGTCGTAGTCTGCTGGTGTTTTGCCGTCTTCCAGCAACGAGCCATCCATCATAACCGAGGTAAAGCCCAATTGGATTGAACGCTGACATACCGCTGGCGAAGTGCCGTGGTCCTGGTGTACAACCACAGGGATATGTGGCCATTCTTCGGTAGCCGCTGCCATTAGGTGGCGCAAAAATGGAGCACCGGCATATTTACGCGCGCCAGCTGACGCCTGCACAATCACCGGGCTGTTGGTCTTATCTGCGGCCTGCATAATCGCGCGCATTTGTTCCAGGTTATTAACGTTAAACGCTGGCACACCGTAGCCGTTCTCCGCGGCGTGGTCCAGTACTTGTCTAAGTGACACAAGGGCCATGATATAACTCCTTACTATTCGGTTCTGTTAAGCGTCTTTCGCGCGCTGTTCTAAAATTTCTACTGCCGGTAGCTTTTTGCCTTCTAAAAACTCCAAAAAAGCGCCGCCGCCAGTGGATATATAGCTCATCTTATCAGCGATACCATATTGGTCAATTGCTGCCAGCGTATCACCACCGCCGGCAATAGAGAACGCATCACTATCTGCAATCGCATTCGCCATCACTTCGGTGCCGTTACTAAACGCCTCAAATTCAAAAACACCAACGGGTCCATTCCAAACAATGGTACCGGCAGTTTTTAATTTCTCAGCAAGCATATTTGCCGTATCGGGACCGACATCAAAAATCATGTCGTCTTCTTCGATTTCAGTAACGGGCTTTGTTTCTGCACGAGTGTCAGCGCTAAACTCTTTACCCGTCACCACATCTGTCGGTAACGGAATTTCAGCATTATTAGTTTGTGCCTGTTCCATTAAACGTCGCGCTTCAGCAATTAAATCAGGCTCATACAATGATTTACCGACATCATGCCCGGCCGCAGCAATAAACGTATTAGCAATACCACCGCCGACAATCAGTTGGTCGACAACGTGAGACAACGACTCTAGTACGGTCAGCTTGGTCGACACTTTTGAGCCGCCAACGATAGCAACAAGCGGACGCTTCGGGTTATCCAATGCCTTGCTTAAGGCATCCAGCTCGTTGGCCAACAACGGCCCGGCACAGGCAATTGGCGCATACTTTGCCACGCCGTGAGTTGACGCCTGAGCACGATGCGCGGTGCCAAATGCATCCATAACGTAAACGTCACAAAGTGCCGCTAATTTTTTTGCTAACGCATCATCATTTGATTTTTCGCCGACATTGAAACGCACGTTTTCGAATACCACCACGCTACCGGCAGTGGTCTCTACACCGTTCAAATAATCGTTTTCCAGACGCACCGGCACATCCAGCGCTGCAGCTAAGTAATCGACCACCGGGGCCATTGAGTAAGCCGCATCAAACTGCCCTTCGGTGGGGCGGCCTAAGTGCGACATCAGCATCACAGTTGCGCCTTTTTCTAAGGCTAACCTGATGGTTGGTAGTGCGGCCCGCAGGCGTGCATCAGAGGTGACTTTGCCGTCTTTTACCGGTACGTTAAGGTCTTCGCGAATTAATACCTTTTTGCCGTTAAGGTCTAAATCCGCCATCGCTAAAACTGACATGGTTTGTCCTCTTAATTCAGTGTGTTGATCATCACGTTAGTGGTATCAAGCAGGCGATTTGCGAAGCCCCACTCGTTATCGCACCAACACAACAGTTTTACTAAGCGCTTATGACTAACCCGCGTCTGCGTTCCATCGACAATGCTGGAGTGTGAGTCGTGGTTGAAATCAATCGAAACCAAGGGTTCTTCGGTGTAATCGATAATCCCCTTTAAACCACTGCGAGCAGCCTCTTTAATCACCCGGTTAACGTCTTGCAGCGACGCGTCACTGTTAAGTGTAACGCTTAAATCCATTGCCGTAACATTGGTGGTAGGCACGCGCACCGCAATCGCTTCAAAACGACCTTCGAGATGCGGCATAATCCGCTCTATACCACGTGCAAGTCGGGTGTCGACCGGGATAATCGAACGCCCCGCCGCCCGGGTTCTGCGCAAATCAGGATGATAAGCATCTATCACCTGTTGGTCATGCATCGCTGAATGGATTGTGGTCACAGCCCCCGAGTCGATGCCGAACGCATCGTCAATAAGCTTGATAACCGGAACAATACAGTTGGTAGTACAAGAGCCGTTAGAGACCACTTTATGGTTTGAGGTCAGCTCAGCGTCATTGATGCCATAGATGGCTGTAAAATCAACATCCGGTGTGCCGGGGTGAGAAAACAACACCCGTTTAACGCCCTGTTGCAAATACCGCTGCCCATCTGCCTGGCTACCAAACACGCCGGTGCAATCAATAACGATATCGACGGCGTGTTCAGCCCAGTCAATGGCTTCTATTTCGGTCTCGTGAGTTAGCGCAATGCTATCGCCGGCTACGGTTAATATCTCGCCTGCGTATGCTACCGGAAACTTAAAGCGGCCATGACTGGAGTCGTATTTTAATAAGTGCGCCATCGATTCTGCCGGCGCCGGCTCATTAATCAGCACGACACTGAAGCTCTCACGATAATTATTCTCGTAAAGCGCACGCAAGCAACTACGCCCGATGCGACCAAAGCCATTAATAGCAATGCGTACGCTCACATCTTACCCCAGCATTTTTTGTGCGTGTTCAAGAGCTGCTTCAACGGTAATGTTAAAGTGTTTATATAAATCGGCAGCCGGCGCGGACTCACCAAAACTATTCATACCTACAACAGCACCATTTAGGCCAACATATTTATACCAGTAATCAGCAATACCCGCTTCGACCGCAATGCGACGGCTAACCGCAGCAGGCAGCACCTGCTCTTTGTATTCCGCACTTTGCTGGTCAAATACGTCAGTCGATGGCATCGATACTACGCGAACCTTATGACCTTTGTCGGTTAACTGTGCCGCTGCCTGCACCGCAATATCAACCTCAGAGCCGGTCGCAATCAAGATCAGTTCAGGTGTTCCTGAACAATCTTTTAATACATAGCCACCTTTGCTGATGTCATTCAATTGTTGCTCATCACGTTCCTGTTGTGGCATCCCCTGGCGACTGAATACCAATGCTGTTGGTGCGTGGTTACTACTAATGGCATTACCCCATGCAACAGCCGTTTCGACCGCATCACAAGGGCGCCAGCAATTCAGGTTTGGAGTTAAACGCAGGTTTGCCATTTGTTCTACCGGCTGGTGCGTTGGGCCATCTTCACCCAGACCAATCGAATCATGCGTGTAAACAAAAATCGATGGCTGCTTCATTAATGCCGCCATACGAACAGCATTACGTGCATATTCCATAAACATAAGGAAGGTTGCACCATACGGCTTAAAGCCGCCGTGCAGTGTGATGCCGTTCATAATTGCCGACATCGCAAACTCACGCACACCGTAGTAAACATAGTTACCACTTGCATCATCAGCCGTAACCCCTTTAGCGCCGTCCCACAAAGTCAGGTTTGAGCCGGCTAAATCGGCGGAGCCACCTAACAACTCAGTTAGTTTAGGTGCAAACTCATTCAGCGTATTTAATGACGCTTTGCGCGTTGCCGGATGGTCGGGGTTATCTTGTAGTTGCTTCGCATAAGCCGCAACGTGCTGCTGAAAATCTTCCGGCAACTCGCCATTTAGGCGTCGCTTTAATTCTGCTGCCAGCTGGGGAAACTCTTGTTCGTAGGCAACCCAACGCTTATTCCAGCTAGCTTCAATTGCATCGCCGCGATCTTTCGCAGACCACTGTTGATAAACATCATCAGGAACTTCAAACGGTCCATAGTTCCAACCGAGCTGGTCGCGCGTGGCGGCAATTTCGTCATCGCCTAATGGTGCACCGTGGCAGCTCTCTGAACCTTGTTTATTGGGGGAGCCAAAACCGATAACGGTTTTGCAAATAATCAATGTTGGCTGAGAAGTGTTTGCCTGAGCCTTGTCTATTGCGTCGGCAACAGCTGCGGCGTCATGGCCGTCAACGTCGCGGATAACTTGCCAGTTATAAGACTCGAAACGCTTGGCGGTATCATCGGTAAACCAACCTTCGACTTCGCCGTCAATGGAGATACCGTTATCATCGTAAAACGCGATTAGTTTACCCAGTCCCAGCGTACCTGCTAACGAGCAGGCCTCGTGAGAAATGCCTTCCATTAAGCAGCCATCACCTAAAAAGGTATAGGTGTGATGGTTTACAATGTCATGTCCGTCACGGTTAAATTGTGCAGCCAGCGTTTTTTCGGCTAACGCCATGCCGATGGCGTTGGCAATGCCCTGACCTAGGGGACCGGTGGTGGTCTCAACACCCGGTGTGTAACCATACTCGGGGTGACCGGGAGTCTTAGAATGTAACTGACGGAATTGCTTTAAATCATCGATACTCAGGTCATAACCACTAAGGTGCAGCAACGAGTAAATCAGCATCGAGCCATGGCCGTTAGACAACACAAAGCGATCACGATCGGCCCAGTTAGGGTTGTTGGGGTTATGTTTTAGATAATCACGCCACAGTACTTCGGCAATATCAGCCATACCCATGGGCGCACCCGGGTGACCTGACTTAGCTTTTTGTACCGCATCCATGCTGAGTGCACGAATGGCGTTGGCGAGATGACGACGATCAGACATGAAAAACCCCCAAAAGGTGACAAGCAAACGTTTGAGCGCGTATTGTCCACATTTCGGGGGTTACAAGCAAATTTAATGCGTTTTTTATGAACAGATAGTGTGAACCAAAAGCCGATCAAATATCGGCTTTCAACTGCTCTGCTTTATCCGTTTGCTCCCATGGGAATTCATCACGACCGAAGTGACCATAAGCTGATGTTGCGCGATAAATGGGGCGCTCTAAATCCAGCATTTTTATTAGTCCATAAGGGCGCAGATCGAAATGTCGGCGCACCAGCGCAATCAGCGATTCCTCGTCATGGCGTGAGGTGCCAAAGGTATCAATGCTAATAGAGGTTGGTTCGGCTACACCAATTGCGTACGAAACCTGAATTTCACATCGTTCAGCCAACCCGGCAGCAACCAGGTTTTTGGCAACGTAACGCGCCGCGTAGGCAGCGCTGCGGTCAACTTTAGACGGATCCTTACCCGAGAACGCGCCACCACCATGACGTGCCATACCGCCGTAAGTATCAACAATGATTTTACGTCCTGTCAGGCCACAGTCGCCCATAGGGCCGCCGATAACAAAGCGCCCGGTTGGGTTGATATGAAACTTGGTGTCTTTACTGACCCACTGCTGCGGCAGAACCGGTTTGATAATTTCTTCCATCACAGCTTCTTTTAACTGCGCCTGAGAGATATCTTCATGGTGCTGCGTTGATAACACCACCGTGTCGATCGCAACAGGCTTGCCGTTCTCATAAACAAAGGTTAACTGGCTTTTAGCATCCGGTCGTAACCACGGCAAAGTGCCGTCTTTGCGCACCTGAGACTGGCGTTGTACCACTCGATGAGCATAGGTAATCGGCGCCGGCATCAACACCGACGTTTCATTTGAAGCGTAACCAAACATCAAGCCCTGATCACCGGCACCCTGCTCTTCAGGGTGGTCTCGATCAACACCTTGGTTGATATCCGTGCTTTGTTTACCAATGGCGTTTAATACCGCGCACGAATTAGCATCAAAACCCATGTCTGAATGCACATAACCTACGTCTTTGATGGTATTTCGGGTAAGCTCCTCGATATCAACCCAGGCATTGGTTGATATTTCGCCGCCTACCAGCACCATGCCCGTTTTAACGTATGTTTCACAGGCAACCCGAGCACGAGGATCATCGGTAAGAATTGCATCCAAAACGGCATCAGAAATTTGATCCGCAATTTTGTCCGGATGTCCCTCAGAAACAGACTCTGAAGTAAACAGGTGACGTGACATATGCCCTTCATTCCTTTATTTTGATTAAAGCTAATAGTACTAAGATGCTAATGTAACCGATCAGTAAAACTTTTTCTACTTCTGGACGTCTAAAAGTCCACTACACAAGAGAAGAATTGATGCGAATTCCGCGACTATTTCATCCGGGCAACCTTGCTGTTGGTGATCAGGTTAAACTTTCAGCCGATGCATTTCAGCACAGCGTAAAGGCGCTGCGGATGAGCAACGAACAGCCGGTATGCCTGTTTAATGGCGATGGCAATGATTATCAGGCTGAATTGCTGGAGGTCGATAAACGCAGTGCATCGGCGCGTGTTGTTGCGGTAGAGAGTAACGACTCTGAGTCAACAGTAAGTGTTCACTTAGGCCAGGTAATCTCACGCGGTGACCGGATGGATTTTGCCTTACAAAAATCCGTTGAGCTGGGCGTTGCGGAGATCACCCCGCTGTTTAGCGACCGTTGCGGCGTTAAGCTTACCGGTGAGCGACTAGAGAAGAAACAGCAACAATGGCAAAAGGTCGTCATCTCCGCATGTGAACAGTGTGGCAGAAGCCGTGTACCGGTGGTGCACGCAGCTCAGACGGTGGCAAACTTTGTGCAGCAAGTTACCGCCGATTTAAAACTGACACTCGACCCTTATGCGCCGCTACCACTGCGCCAACTAACCGGCGCTGACCAGCCAGCGTCAGTTGCCTTGCTGATTGGGCCCGAGGGTGGTTTTACTGAAGCAGAAGTCGATTTAGCCAAACGCGGCCAGTTTAAACCGATACGAATAGGCCCGCGTATTTTAAGAACCGAAACGGCAGCGTTGACCGCGCTAAGTGTTATCCAATATGAATTAGGTGACCTGGCCTAACGAACTTTGCATTAAAAGGATACTGTAATGAGAAAGCTTGCCATGGTGATGGATCCCATTGCGGACGTTAAAACCGTTAAAGATACCAGTTTTCGTTTGTTGTTGGAGGCTCAGACACAGGGCTACCAATGTTATTACGTCGAGATGGGCGACCTACTCATCGACAATGGCACACCCTATGCCGTTACCCGCAAAGTTAAGGTGACTGACCAAGTTACTGACTTTTATCAGCTGGGTGAAGACGAGCGTGTCCGGCTTGGTGATTTCGACGTTATTATGATGCGCAAAGATCCCCCTTTCGACAGCGAGTTTTTATATGCCACACATATGTTTTCGCTGGCAGAACGCGACGGTGCGCTGGTCGTAAATAATCCACAAAGCTTGCGCGATTGTAACGAGAAACTTTATACCAGCTGGTTTGCTGAACACATCGCTGACACTCTGGTAAGCGCAAACAGCGACGTGCTGCGTGAATTTCATAAAACCCATGGTGAGGTTATTATGAAACCGCTTGATGGCATGGGTGGAGCGTCGATATTCAAAGTCGGCCGTGACGGCTCTAACCTGGGCGTTATTATCGAGACGTTAACGCAAAAAGGCACGCGTTACGCGATGGCACAGAAGTACCTGCCAGCCATCAAGGACGGCGATAAGCGTATTTTGATTGTGGACGGTGAACCCATGCCCTATGCCCTGGCTCGCGTACCATCGGCTGGCGAAACACGGGGTAATTTAGCCGCAGGCGGTAGTGGTCGCCCGCAGCCGCTGTCAGAATCAGACTGGGCAATCGCGCGGGCGATAGGACCCACGCTAAAAGCTAAAGGGTTAATGTTGGTTGGGCTGGATGTTATCGGAGACAAGGTCACAGAGATAAACGTAACCAGCCCCACCTGTATGCGCGAGATTGAAGCGGCCTATGACATAAACATCGCCGCCAGGCTATTTGCAGCCATCGATGAAAAACTAGCGAATAAGCATTGAAATTATTGCCATCGTACCGATATTTAAACTATCGAATGTTAAGGAGTCACCGATGGAAAGCTTACAGAATCACTTTTTAATTGCTACGCCAACAATGGATGACCCGTTGTTTAAGCGCAGCGTGACGTATATCTGCGAGCATAACGAGGACGGTGCGATGGGGCTGATTATTAATCAACCTGCCAATCTGAATGTCGATAGTTTGTTAGATAAGCTCGAAATTATTTATCCCGATGCAACTGCATCTCTTCAGGGCCCGGTTTATCAGGGTGGTCCTGTAGGTCAAGAGCGAGGCTTCGTCATCCATCCGCCCCAGGAAAACTGGCGCAGCAGCCTTAAGTTAAGTGATGACATCATGGTTACTACCTCGCGGGATATTTTAGAAGCACTGGGTTCATCAGCAGCGCCGTTAAAATTTCTCCTGACACTGGGATACGCAGGTTGGGAGGCCGGCCAATTGGAAAAAGAACTGGCAGAAAACGCCTGGCTTTCTATCCCTGCCGACCCCGATATTATTTTTAACACGCCGGTAAAAGACCGCTGGCAAAAAGCCACTGAAAAACTCGGTTTCGATGTCTGGCAACTTGGACCGGACGTAGGCCACGCATGACCTTGCTGGGTTTCGACTTTGGCACCAAAAGTATTGGCATCGCGGTGGGTCAAACCGTGACTGGCACGGCTTCGGTACTTACCGCAATAAAAGCCAAAGAAGGCATTCCGGACTGGACTGTTATAGAAAAACTGCTTAAGGAGTGGCAGCCACAACAGTTAGTGGTGGGATTGCCGCTGAACATGGATGGGTCAGAGCAGCCATTAACAGCCCGCGCACGTAAATTTGGCAACCGATTACACGGGCGCTTTGGTTTACCTGTAAAGTTTCAGGACGAACGACTAACCTCGACAGCGGCACGAGAGCAACTGTTCGATCGTGGCGGCTTTCGCAATTTGGACAAGGGAAAAGTCGACAGTACCGCCGCACTATTGATCGTTGAGGACTACCTAAATCAACTTAATGACTAATACGACTGGTGTCTAATTGACGTCATGTTGGTTAATCTTTAATATTTCGTTATAGTATCGCCTATAACTTTTGGAAGGAGTAACCTCGTGTTTGGTAATGAAGAACCTTACACCTTAACGGGCAATACCATCATGCTGAAAGACGAGAACAAAAAACTGTTACTCGTTACCAATGAGCGGTACAAAAATATCTTAGTAACACGCTCCGGCGTGGAGATGTCTGACTGGGGTCAGGAGCGTCGCCCCGGCGTTAAGATCGTCTCGCTACAAGAATTGTTCAAACGCGATAAGACTTACTTCTTTGTCCGTGCCGGTGGCGTAGAATATCAAATCGATTTGAAGTTTGAAGAAAGCCCCATTACCGAAATGAAGTTCTAATCACGATGCGTTTTGGCCAGTCCTGCTTAATGTTTAACGGATTGGCCACAGCGCTGTTTGTTGTTTTCTGCCTCGTTGCGGTCAGTGCCAAGGCCCAACAGCTCGTCTTTGAACGTAGCCAACTCCCTGACAGCGACGACACAAACTTTTCATATACCTGGCAACCCTCTAACAGCCAACCCAGAACGCTCCAGTTTGAAGTTAATCAGACAGAGTTCCTGGCTCCGTTTAAGCGTTTCAGAAACTACAACAAAAAGCGCGCAAACCGCGAATTATTTCAACAGCTTAATCGCTACATTCGGCAACAAAACTGGCGCGGTGTGGAAGTTAGTCTAGCACCACGAGAGCAACAATTAAGCATTAACGTTCGCGAAGCTCGCGATAGCCAACAGCAACAGCGCTATCGACAACAAGCAGAACGCCTTCGCCAATATTACCGACAGCGTTGGCAAGATTACTTACAAAGCAATTACTACCGCCACCTAACCCTGCCCTCGGGGGAACAAGGTATTATTCCTGATGCCGTCGCTATCGCACGCCAACAAGAGCCGCTGTTTAATCCACTGGTTAATGCTATTGGCGAGACTTTAAGAGACAACAGTCGGCGCGGCTATACCGACTTTATCGCACAGTTTATACAGGCCATTCCTTACAATGCGCTCGACGATGGTATCCATAACCGCGGCGATGGCTTTCTTCCTCCCAACCAAGTGATTTTTTACAATCAGGGCGACTGTGATAGCAAAGCCAGTTTAATGTCATCGTTGCTGCGACCTATTATTCCGTCGGCAAAAATGGCCATCGTCTACTTGCCCGGCCATGCACTGTTCGCCATCGCAATGGCACCACAGCCTGATGACAGTATTATCACTGTTGAGGGAACGAAAATGGTATTAGTTGAAGTGGCAGGGCCAGCACAGATGCCGGCCGGCCAAATTGCATCGCAAAGTCAGTTTTATATCGACAACGGTCAGTACCGCACTGCTGCGATAAACTAACTTATAAATGTTCCTCGGCGAATTTTGCCAAAGCACTCCTGACAACACCATTGAGGTTAATCGTGGCACTACCGGGGTAGTCTTTAAATCGCTCCACGATGTAGGTTAAACCAGAGGTAACGGCAGTTAAGTAATAGCTATCGATCTGCGCTAAATTACCGGACACCACTAGCTTGGTATTTTCACCACAACGGGTAATCAGAGTTTTAAGTTGAGATGCGGTCAGGTTCTGCGCTTCATCCAGAATTACCACCGCATTCTGGATGCTGCGCCCGCGCATAAAGTTGAGCGATTTAAACTGAATATTAGCCTTTTTCATGATGTAATTCAGGCTGGAGTCCATACTTTCGTCATGGCGGTGCAATACTTCCAGCGAGTCAGTAATCGCGGACAGCCAGGGCGCCATTTTTTCCTCTTCAGTACCCGGCAGGAAACCAATCGATTCTGCTATTTCAGGGGTGTTTCGCGTTACGATAATCTTCTCGTATATCCCTTGCTCCACCACCATCTCTAACGCGGCCGATAAGGCTAACAAGGTTTTACCTGAACCCGCCGGACCGGTTAATACCACCATATCCATATGCGTATCAAGCAACGCATGCAGCGCCATCGCCTGATAAATATTTTTAGGTCTTACGCCCCATGCATTATAAGCCATCATGCGGTCGTAACCCAGATCCTGCAGCGTCACACTGACGTCGTCGTAGCTATCGACTCGGCTGGCAAAGGTGTGCGTGTCATCAACAATGTACTCGTTATGAAAGACCTGCGGCAACACACTCCGTGACACCGTGTGATAGGCATCACGCCCCTCCTGTTGGGTAGAAACATCCTTTACCTGCGCCCAAAAATCACCTTCAAATTCGTAAAAGCCCTTGGTTAGCAAACGAATATCGTCAATCAGCTGATCGGTACGATAATCTTCGACATAGCGCATGCCTGCACCCTTTGCTTTTAGGCGCATATTGATGTCTTTCGTGACCAGGATCACGTCCGCGGGCGACTGAGTGCGCTGAATTTCGAGTGCGGCCTGAATAATGCGATGGTCATTTTCTTTTAGCGACAGCACCGATTCATTTTGCTCCAGTTGATAATCCGGAAAAATAGCCAGGGTGCCATTGGCCTGATGATCACCGTGTACTCGAGTTAAGGGCACTCCGGCTATTATTTGTTCCGGGCTTGCCTCTTTTAAAACCTCCTCTAATGAACGAATAGCGACTCGAGCTTCGCGGCTAACGTCTTTGTGGCGGTCTTTGATATTGTCGAGTTCTTCCAGCACGACCATAGGAATAATCACGTTATGTTCGTCGAAGTTTAAAAATGCGAGCGGATCATGCAAAAGGATGTTGGTATCGAGGACAAACGACTTAAGAGTGTTATCAGGCATGGATTTTGGGCTCATCACGTCACCTTGTTAGCGTCAGTTATTATCGTTATCGTTTTTTTACAGCTTAGACTAAATTTGATGACAGCGTGATGACATGATTGTTTTTTTAGCGCGTGGCCTTTACCATTTGCGACCTTCTAACGGGTCAGCAGTAAGGATGAAGAGTGAGCGATTATAGTCTGGGACAACGGTGGTTAAGCGAAACAGAAACAAACCTGGGATTGGGCATCATTACACAAATTGATGGTCGCCAGATAACCGTGATGTTCCCCAGCAATGGTGAAAGCCGCATCTATGCGAGTAATGACGCGCCTCTGGCCCGACTGCAGTTAAGCGAAGGCCAGCAAGCACACCATGCTGAGGACTGGTCCTTCACTATCACTGAAGTGAAAGAGCAGGGCGGCCTGCTAATTTATTTTGGCGAGCGTCTGGACGATGGTAGCGAGGTAATGGTACCCGAGTCCCAACTGTCTCATCATATAGCTATAAACCCGGCGTTGACACGCTTAGTCGCGGGTAACGCCGATCGCCACGATTTGTATTTACTGCGTAACCAGGCCAGTGAATATTACGCCAAATGGCAGCAAAGTGAGGTTGCCGGTCTGTTTGGCGCACGTGTCGGGCTGTTGCCACATCAACTTTATGTAGCCCATACCGTCGCCGAACGTTATCACCCACGGGTACTTCTTGCTGACGAAGTTGGCTTGGGTAAAACCATTGAGGCCGGCATGATTATGCAACGGCGGTTGCTAACGGGTCGCGATCAACGCGTACTAGTGGTGGTTCCGGAGTCATTAAGAAATCAATGGCTGGTAGAAATGCGCCGCCGCTTCGCGCTGACTTTTAGTGTGTTTGATGATGAGCGCTGTGAACAGCTTCAGGATGAGCACGACAATCCTTTTTTTGCTGAGCAGCTTATTATCGTCAGCACTGACTTTGTTATTCAGCAACGTTGGCAAGAGGCCTTGCTCAGTGCCGAATTTGACCTGCTCGTTGTTGACGAAGCGCATCATATGCAACCAGAAACTCAAGGTTATGAACAACTTCAGCGCTTATCTGAAACCATCAATGATGTATTATTACTAACTGCCACCCCTGAGCAAGAAGGTAGTGAAGGCCACTTCCATCGTCTACGGCTACTAGACCCCAACCGCTTTGATTCGCTGGAATCCTTTACCGAGCAGCAACGTCACTATCAACAGCTGGCCAGCGAAGCTGAAAAATTATCAGGCGACCAACTGGATCGATTGTTAGATCGTCATAGTACCGGCCGGGTCATGTTCCGAAATCGTCGCAAACACGTTGGCGGTTTTCCAACCCGACATCTGCATGTTCATCAACTGCCCGCTTACACACCGGAAAGCGGCGAGCCGTGGTGGTTGGAAGATCCCCGAGTGAGTTGGCTATTAGAATTCTTAAAAAGCCAAAAACCTAAAAAGACACTGCTGATCTGTCACCATGCTGATGACGTGCTCGATTTATCAGAAGCGTTGCGGGTATTGGCCGGTATTCATGCTGCAGTTTTTCATGAAGGTATGTCGTTGTTGGAACGCGACCGCGCCGCAGAATTCTTTGCCTCAGCCGAAGACGGAAGCCCGATATTGCTTTGCTCTGAGATCGGCAGTGAGGGGCGCAACTTCCAGTTTGTCCAGGATCTGGTTTTATTCGATCTGCCTGCAAATCCCGACTTACTTGAGCAGCGCATCGGCCGTTTGGATCGCATCGGTCAAAAAGACGATATTCACATTCACGTGCCTTATCTGGAGGAATCAGACGAGGCCTTATTGTTACCTTGGTATCACCAGGGAATGAATGCGTTTGAGCAGTGCAACCCAGTTGGTCGACAGGTTTACGACGAGTTTAAAGAGCAATTATCGAAAGCGATGACGACCGCGGCGGAGCTGCCTGACGAGTTATTGCAGCAAACGAAACAGCGTCATCAACAACTTACCGCCGATGCAGAAGCCGGCCGGGACAAGTTACAGGAATTGAATGCCTGTCGCCCCGCTATTGCGCAACAACTGATTACCAGCATAGAACAGCAAGCAGATCCCGACAGCCTGTACGACTTTATGGAAGCATTCTGGGATCGTTTTGGCGTAACCACCGAAGTGCTTGATGAACATCGGTTATTTGTTCGTCCCAGCGAGCACATGCGGGTGCCGGCAATTCCCGGGTTGCGGGAAGACGGCATGACCATTACGGTTGATCGTGATACCGCACTAAACTACGAGGACATCGAATTCCTTAGCTGGGACCACCCCCACGTGCAGGCGGCTATCGAGCTACTAACAACAGAAGATTTTGGTAGTGTCTGTGTAGCCAAGCTACAGAACGCCGCCTTGCCTGCGGGTGCTTGGTTTGTAGAGCTTGACTATGTCAGCGAAGTTACGGCCCCACGTAAATTAGGGGTGCAGGAATATTACCCCCAACAACGGCTACGTATTTTATTGGATAGCCAGGGCCGAAACCTTACCGACAAAGTGCCTCGCGATGCGCTAACCCAACAGGCTACTTTTATCGACAAGAAAACAGCCCGCCAAATTGTAAAACAATTACGCGATACGGCGCAGGGCTTTATTCAGCAGCAACAACCGCATGCAGATGCATGGCGCAACCAGCGTATCACCGAAGCCAGTGAAGAAGCGCGTCAGCAATTGGCCGGGCAAAAACAACGGTTAATCGAACTACAACAGCACAATCCGGCCGTGCGCCAGGACGAAATTGATGCTATAGAGCAGCGCAGTAACGCGTTACTCGAGGTCATGCAGCAAGCCAGTCTGTCGTTATTTTCTATCCGTATTTTGTTCAATCAGCCTTAATGGACGACTATTTTGGCGCTACTTAACTATGATCCTCCGCAGACACCCTATCTGCGGATTCTTTATCGTGACGAGCAGCTACTGGTCATTGATAAACCCAGCGGGCTGCTTAGTGTTCCGGGTCGCGCCCCGGAACATAATGATTCGGTCTACAGTCGTGTGGTACGCGTACTCCCCGAAGCAAAGCTCGTACACAGACTCGATATGGCGACGTCGGGTATCATGTTGTTTGCTATTGGTAAGCCGGCACAAAGTCATTTAAGCCGCCAATTTCAACAACGCACTACGCACAAGGTCTACCATGCTCTGGTACAGGGTAAACTACCTGCAAAACGCGGGTTTATTGATCTACCGCTAGCTTGTGACTGGCCCAATCGCCCTCGTCAGCAAATTGACTATGTTAACGGGCGCGCCAGTCAAACAGGCTATCGAGTTATTGAGCACAAGGACGATTGTTCGCGTGTTGAACTAACTCCTGTCACCGGTCGTTCACATCAGTTACGCGTTCATATGCAAGCGCTGGCAACACCCATTCTGGGCGATAAATTTTATGCTTGCCCCCAGGCATTTGCTCTCGCATCCCGTCTGTTACTGCACGCACATGAGCTTCGAGTAGCACACCCGCAAACTGAGCAATTGATTCGGTTTATCAGCCCGACGCCGTTTTAACCAACAACATCGCTCAAGTCCCATCGTTTAGTGCCGATAATTAAGGCATGAAAATACCGCTTATAATTACCTTCGTTGCAGTTGCTCTCGTTAGTCTGACCGGTCACGCTAACGACGATTTGCAGCGCTATTTACCGCCCGACCAAGTGCGTTGGCTAAACGCTGATGCTGGTTCGGGCAACGATGCTGATAGCAACACCCGCTACCTGGCACTTTACAAAGAGCCGATGGCCAGTTTCCCACGCGGACAAATTGTCAGCCTGCCCGATTGGCACCTGCACCCATTGCAATCAAACCTTATTCAGGGTGTCTACGCTGCTAGCCCCGATTTGGGCTGGCACAGCTGGGCTTTAGTGCCGCCGGTGTTAACGATTGAACGATCGCAATTAGCCACTACGCAAGCTAATTCAGTATTTCCTGAGGTTGTTGACGAGGCGTTTTTTGAGCCGCACCGCGAGGCGCTCAAGCAGCGTGTTCAGCGCCTGACAAGAGAGTTTGATAATGAACCGGGCTTTACCGTATGGGTAGTAGAGGGAATAACTGCCGCTATAGCCGTCAAGCTCATTTCAGCTGAACCAGAGTTGATGCCTGACGCACTGGTGGTGATCGACTTATATTTGCCACAACTGCAACTGAATCAGGCCGTATCCCGTCAGCTGGCCCAACTGCAATTACCGGTGCTTGATATTATCAGTAATAGTGGCAATCGCTGGATTAAAAACGCACAACCGTTACGTCGCCAGTACAGCCAAAAATATCAGCAAGTAAACTATCGGCAACGACAGTTATTAAGTAACTCCACGCTTGCTACCGCCGAACTACGCAGTACACTCAAAGGCTGGTTGAAATATCACGGATTTTAGCGCATCCCGCGTTTCTGCTTGATTGTATCGTAAGCAGCCTGTATATCCTGTGCCCGCGCCTGTGCTTCTTTCATCACCTCTTCTGGTAATCCTTTAGACGCCAATTTATCCGGGTGATGGCGTGCCATTAATTTGCGATAAGCCTTTTTGATTTCGGCATCAGACTGGCTCTCTTTAACCCCCAGTATTTCGTATGCATCCTTTATGTCATCAGCACTTGCTGTCTTAGCACGACCACCACTGTGGCCTTGTTGCTGATGGCGTTGATGAAAACGAAAAGCGGCTTTTTGCATCATCAGCCACTGGTCTATTTGAAAACGGGTAAAACCAAGTGTTTTACCAACGGTCACTAACACGTCATGTTCTGCTTTATCCAACACGCCGTCATTCAGTGCCAGTGCCATGAGTTGCTCCATAAACAGCTGCAACACGTCGCGGTTGCCGTAAAACGCCTGCTTAAAGTCTTTTACCACCTGCTGCAAAGGAAAGGTAGCTTCTTTGCCTTCTCGAAATGCTTGCTGTGCTTCAACGCGCGCGTCATCACTTAAACGTAAACGCTCCATCAGCGCGCTCGCTTGCGCAATATCCTGAGCTGTCACCCGTCCTTTTGCTTTGGCGACGTGGCCCATTACCGCAAATAGCGTATAAAGAAAATTTGCGTCTTCGGCGGCTTTATCCGCACCAAACATAAACTGACCAAAACCGCCCTTGCGAGTGAAGTCTTGCGCCATACCGCGATCAAACCAGTGACCGATTACGGCACCAATAATAGCTCCGGGCAATCGTAAAAACAGATAGCCGGCTAATGCACCGATGACTTTACCCCAAATCATTTGCACCTCTTAATTTACTGTCTAATGCGGCCAGTCGTTGTGGCGTGCCAATATCAAACCAGTCACAATCTGTTAATAACGTGGCGGCCAAACTATCCGTTGCTATCGCTTGCTCAAACAGCGGCCGCAAGGCTAGCTTTTCCGCCGGCAGGCCACTAAACCATTGTGGCCTGAATAAGCCAATGCCGGCATAGGTGTAACTGCCATTGTCTGCCGACTTTGCCCGCAACCGTCCGTTTTCTATACCGAAGTCACCTGCTTTATTATGCGCTGGGTTATCCACCAGTATCAGGTGTGCCATATCATCGCGGCCTAAATGGCGCGGCAGCCGGTTAAAATCAATGGTAGTCCAAACGTCACCATTGATAACCCAAAATGGTTCACTACCCAGCGTCGGCAAAGCCTTAATAATGCCTCCCGCGGTTTCTAACCCACCCTCAGGCTCCGGAGAATAGGTAATCGACACCCCCCACTGACTGCCATCACCCAACATGCGCTCGATTTTTTCACCCAACCACGCATGATTGATAACCACATCAGTGACACCCGCGGCTGCAAGCTTTTCTAAATGGTACGCAATCAAGGGTTTATCGTTGACCGATAATAACGGCTTGGGTAGTTCATCCGTCAATGGACGCATACGTTCTCCGCGTCCGGCTGCCAGCACCATAGCCTTCACTACTTAAGCTCCCACTGCTTAATGACACGCTCTGATAACCACTGGGTATAATCAGATAGCTCCGCGTAGCGGCTGGCAACCGATTTTAGATAACCCAGCGTACGCGGGACATCCTGCAGATAACCAGGCTTGTCATCTCGATGCGCTAAGCGAGCAAAAATACCGGCTGCTTTGGTGTGACGCTGAAGCCCCATATAATCAAACCATGTTTGCCACTGTTGCTCGTCAATACTGGCTGCCAACAAGTCTTGTGCTATTAATTCCTCGCGCAGATTCAACGACAACTCGTCAATCATTGCTGGCGGCCATTCGATATAACAATCACGCAGTAGCGAAACTGCATCGTAGGTTATCGGACCCTTCACGGCATCCTGAAAATCAATAATACCCAGTTCGTCATCAGCCAGAACCATGATATTGCGCGAATGATAGTCGCGATGAACGCCAACTTGAGGCTGGTTCAGCGCATTGTCGATCATAGTGTCACTAAAAGCTGACCAAACGGCTTCATCGTCGGCGTTCCAGGACAGCGATAAATGAGTCTTTAACAACCACTCTTTAAATAGTTCAAGTTCACGCTTGAGCAATGCGTGATCATATAATGGCAGTTGCCCTGTTTGAGTCGTTGTTACCTGCATAATACGCGGCAGGATCTGCAGTGCTTGTTGGTAATACTGGCGGGCATTGCGCGGATGAAGTTTAGATAGCAATAAAATTTGCCCGAAGTCAGCTTGCAGCATAAACCCGTGCTGCTGGTCCACAGCCAATACCGAGGGGACTTTCACGCCCGCTTGCTGATAGGCGTCTGCCACCGCGATAAAAGGCGTCATATCCTCTTTATCCGGCGGGCAATCCACCGCAATTAGACTCTGCCGACCATCGGTAGCACGAAAGTATCGTCGAAAACTTGCATCGCCAGAAACCACCTCCAGGGCGGGTTGTGCGGTACCAGTTTGAGCCTCACACCAAGCTTTAAGGCTACGTTGTCGTTTATCTTCCAAGCACTCCCCCTTATGTCACGCGAGTGTCCACCTTATATGCATAATCTGCGTTTGCGCAAATGGCGGAATCTAAAAAATTGCTATATCATAGCACCCGAACAAGACAAATATTAAAGCCTTACAATAATTAAACGGATCCACCTTTGCCTGTTTGCAATAAATTCTCGTCTATCGCTGCGCTTAGTTTTTGCTTGCTACCATCGGCCTTTGTCACAGAAGTTGCCGCGCAAGAGCCTGCACCGCTATGTCCTCCAACAACGGCAGCTTTTGACTTTAAAGCAATACAGTCAGCAGAACCACTAGCACAAGACGTCATTAAAGTATCGGCAAACGATGCGGAAATTTTTGATAACGAACGCGCGAACTTTGGCGGTGACGTTATTATTCGCCGCAATAATCAATGGCTGTTTACCGAGAGTGCGCAAATCAATCAACAACAGAACGTGATTGATGCAACAGGTGGTGTTCGCTTCACTGACGGCTATATCAACGTCTATGGTGAATCCTTCAATTTTGATGGCGGTACCGAAGTCGCAAAATTACGGCAGACCCAGTATGAGATGTCGACCACCAATGCACGGGGTCAGGCAGAGCAATTAGAGATATCTCCCCAACACGTTAATTTGTTAGGTTCCAGCTTTACCACGTGCCCGGCAGATAACCCAGCCTGGCAGCTTACTGCAGAAAGAATTGAGATTGATGAAGAAAGTGATTTTGGCCGTGCCTGGGGGGCGAAGCTCGAACTTTTTGACGTCCCTGTATTTTATCTGCCTTATTTTACTTTTCCTGTTACCGAGAATCGTAAGTCGGGCTTTTTATACCCCACCATTGACTCGTCATCACTAAACGGTGTTGAGCTGGAAGCACCATACTATTTTAATATCGCACCCAACATGGACGCGACCGTTGCACCAGTGCTCATGAGTGAGCGGGGTGTGATGTTAAAAACTGAGTATAGATATTTGTTTGCCGATCACGCCGGGCAGGTTAACGTTAATTATCTACCCAGTGATGATGCTCGCGTTGATAATGCCGATCGGTATTTATGGCATGTGAATCATAACGCGCGCTTTAATGAACATTGGAGCGCCTATCTGGATGTCACCCAGATAAGCGACGATAACTACCTGAATGACTTTGGTAGTGAGTTTGCCGGGCGTGCCGACACTCATTTATATAGAGTTGCACAGCTGGATTATGTGGAGCGTAACTGGCACCTGCGAATGCGCACTGAGGATTACGAACTGTTGGGTCAGTTTCGCAGCCCCTACCGAACGTTGCCCCAACTCAGCCTGAATTATCAAAGTAATCAGTTAGAGGGCCTGAGCCTGGACTGGTACAACGAACTGACCTATTTCCAGAATCAAGTTCGCACGCGCAATTATGCGACGCGAATTCACTCTGCTCCGTCTCTGAATTACTGGTTCGAAGAACCCGCCTTTGATGCTGAAGCGGAAGTCAGTTACCTGGTAACTCATTATCGTCAACAAAATGATAACCCGGCTTTGGAGGATGAAGTCACTCGTGCTCTCCCTCGTGCCCGGCTTAGAGGACGCCTAAATTTAGAGCGCTATTTTAGTCAGGATGGTAATGAGTACCGCCAGACATTGGAGCCTCAGATTCAATACCTTTTTGTACCATACGAAAACCAACAAAATATCGGCATCTACGATACCACGCTGATGCAGGATGACTACAACGGCCTGTTCCGGGCACAGCGTTTTTCGGGACTGGACCGAATTGCAGAAGCTAACCAAGTTACCTATGGCGTCAGTAGTAGCTTGTTTGATCAGAATGAACGTGAGCGCCTGCGCCTGAGCCTGGGCCAAATTTATTATTTTGATGACAGCCGAACACAACTCTTAGATAGCCAGTCTCAGGTTACCTCCAGTAACTCTGAATGGGTCGGTGATATTAACTGGGCTATAGATTCTAGCTGGAGCCTGCGTAGCTCAATACAGTACGATACGGAACTTAACCGTACGCGTAAGAGTCAGACCGCTTTAGAGTATCGGCTCGATAATAAAAATTTGGTGCAAATAAACCATCGCAAAGCAACTAACATTCTTAATTCTGACATTGAGCAGATGGGAACCCAGGCAGTCTGGCAGCTGAGTAATCAGTGGCAGGTTGCTGCTAATGTGTATTACGACCTGAGTAATGATCGCGTCAATGACGCTATACTCGGGGTACAATACAGTAGTTGTTGTTGGGCGCTACGTGTGTCAGCATACCGCCGCATAAATCGCGATTTAGAATCCGCAAGCTCAGCATTTGCTATGCAGGCGGCAGGCAACCCGGCACAATTTGATAACGGCGTCAGTTTGCAATTTATCATCAGCGGGCTTTCGTCCGATAGCAATAGCTTAATTGATATGCTCGAAAAGAGTATTTATGGTTATCGTCGGCCTTTTTATCTTAGTAACTAGTGGTAGGTATAATGAAATATTTGTTGACTCTCGTCTTGGCGATATCAAGCGTAGCGCTTAGCGTTATCACCACGGCGCCAGCCCACGCACAGCAGACGCTTGACCGTGTGGCAGTCATCGTCGATGAAGGTGTTATCTTACAAAGCCAAATTGACCAGATGATCCAGCAAGTCAAAAGTGGCAATAATTTTGAAGATGCAAATGCACCCACTGAGCAAGTATTAGAAACCCAAGTAACCGAGCGGCTGATTTTGCAGGAACTCCAATTGCAGATGGCCGAGCGTATGGGTGTAGAAATTGGTGAGTCTCAACTTGAACAAGCAATTACCCGAGTCGCGCAAGAACGAGAATTAAGCGTTGATCAATTACGTGCACAAGTCACTGGCGATGGTATTAGCTGGCCAACGTTTCGTGAGCAAATTCGCAATGAACTTATTACCTCACAGGTAGAACGTGCAGCGGTTCAGCGTCGGGTTAGCATAACGCCGCAGGAAATTAACAACCTGGTCGAGTTAATCGAGTCAAATAGCGAGACGCGCACTGAATATCGCTTAAGCCAAATATTGATTGCCAGTCCATCAGATGCGTCACAACAAGAACAAGAAACAGCCAAACGACGTGCTGAAGCAGTTTTGGAGTTACTGGAAGAAGGCCAGGACTTTGCCGACTTAGCCATTCGCTCGTCATCAGGCAGTAACGCCCTTGATGGCGGTGATTTAGGCTGGATGACAGAAAACACCATGCCAACGCTGTTCGCGGACGTTGTTCAAGGTAAAGAAGTTGGCGAAGTTGTAGGACCTTTGCGCAGCGGTGTAGGCTTCCACATCCTTAAAGTCGCAGATAAACGTGGCGAACAAAAAGTCGAAGTTCAGGAAGTTAAAGCTCGCCATATACTTATCAAGCCGTCAGTCATTTTGTCGGACAAGCGCGCCAAAGAAATGTTAACTAAATTCCGTGAACAAGTGCAGCAAGGCGAAAAGACCTTTGCAGAGCTAGCCCGGGAAAATTCAGCCGACCCCGGTTCAGCCTCTCGCGGTGGCGATTTAGGCTGGTCTCGGCCAGACCGCTATGCGCCAGAGTTTAAGCAAATGGTAGAGACTATTGAACAGGGCATAATTAGTGAGCCGTTCCAAACCCAGTTTGGCTGGCACATCGTCGAAGTCACTGATCGCCGTACCCTGGATGCAACCGAAGAAAGCAAACAGGACCGTGCCTATCAGATGATTTTTGCACGTAAATATCGCGAGGAACTGGATAACTGGCAACAGGAAATCCGTGACCGCGCCTATGTCCGTAAAGTGGTTCAGTAGACGCGTGAATAGATGTTACCCGTTATAGTATTCACGCCCGGCGAGCCCGCCGGCATAGGTCCTGACCTAGCCATCATGATATCGCAGCAGGCATGGCCTGCTGCGATTGTCGTTTGTGCGGATAAAAACTTGTTACAAGCCCGTGCCGAGCAGCTAGAACTGCCCATCACTATCCAGGAATATAAAGGGCATAGGCCAACAACTCCTAGTCCGGCTGGCACGATCTTGGTTGAGCACATTCCGATGGCAGTAGCGGCGGTTGCGGGCCAACTGAATGTAGCCAATGGGCAATATGTGGTAGAAACGCTAACCCGGGCAAGCCAGGGCAATCTGAGTGGCGAATTTGATGCGGTGGTAACAGGCCCGGTACATAAAGGTATCATTAACGATGCCGGCATCGCTTTTTCAGGCCACACAGAGTTTTTCGCTAATCAGGCTAACCGCAATGATGTAGTGATGATGCTAGCGACCGAAGGCCTTCGTGTAGCGCTGGTAACGACACATATTCCGCTAGCTTATGTGACCAAAGCGATAACACCAGAACGACTAACGCAGATTATAACCATTCTGCATCATGACCTGGTCAATAAGTTTGCTGAAGTTAACCCCAAAATTCTTGTCTGTGGCCTAAACCCACATGCGGGTGAAAACGGTCATCTGGGGCGTGAAGAAATTGAAGTTATCGAGCCGGTACTCGAGCAGCTACGTGAACAAGGCATTAACTTGATTGGGCCATTACCGGCTGACACCTTATTTCAGCCCAAATATCTGGACGATGCTGCAGCTGTCGTTGCTATGTATCACGATCAGGGACTACCTGTACTAAAATACAAAGGCTTCGGCAACGCCGTTAATATTACCCTTGGACTACCCTTTATTCGAACCTCGGTGGATCATGGCACGGCACTGGACATGGCTGGCTCCGGCGATATTAATTCCGGCAGTTGTCTATTAGCAATCAATACCGCTATCGATATGGTAAGAGCATCACACAATGAGTAAAACGCACCTGGGTCATCGTGCCCGTAAGCGCTTCGGTCAGAATTTTTTGCATGACCAGAACATCATCGAACAAATCGTCGATGTGATTAATCCACAACATGGCGAAAACCTTGTAGAAATTGGCCCGGGATTAGCCGCATTAACCGAGCCCGTAGCAGACCGCACTGATCATCTTAACGTTATTGAGATTGACCGCGATCTGGCAGACAGACTTGAGTCGCATCCTTTTTTGCGAGAAAAACTAACCGTAACGCGTGGCGACGCGATGAAAATTGACTTTAACGAGTTTGTAAACCCGGAACAGCCAATGCGGGTATTCGGCAACCTGCCATACAATATTTCTACGCCACTAATTTTTCACTTGTTGCAATATACTGACCGCATCAAAGACATGCACTTTATGCTGCAAAAAGAAGTCGTCGACCGCCTGGCCGCCGAACCCGGCTCTAAAACCTATGGGCGTATCAGCGTTGCCGTGCAGCAAGCCTGCCGCGTCACCGCGGTTGTTAATGTTCCCCCGGGAGCCTTTAACCCTCCGCCTAAGGTGGAATCAGCTGTAGTACGACTTGAGCCTTACAGCGAAAGCCCAACGCCTGTCAAAGACAGGCAACAACTGCATGCTCTTTGTCTGCAAGCATTCAATCAGCGCAGGAAAACGATTCGCAATAACCTAAAAGGTTTATTAAACGAAACGCAACTTAATCAGTTAGGTATTGATCCGGGCGCTCGACCCGAAACGCTGAGTGTGGCAGATTATTGTGCTATGGCTAACTATTTAACCGATCAGAAAAATCCCCATGAGTGAAACCAACAAAGTTGACATTACAGTCACTACACAATACCTGGCCGCACAATCGGTTCCGGAAAATGGGCAGTATGTTTTTTCCTACACCATTATTATCGCCAATAATGCCAATAGCAGTGTGCAACTGTTGAGTCGAGAGTGGCGCATTGTTGACGCCGATAATAAAGTAACTCGCGTTGCGGGCGAAGGCGTTGTCGGACAAAAGCCATTGATCAAACCTGAAGAATCCTTCAGCTACACCAGCGGTACCGTATTAGCCACACCAATAGGAACCATGCAGGGTCATTATTTGATGGTCGATGCCGATGGCTGCCATTTTAAGGTAGAAATTCCATCGTTTAGGTTGGCAATTCCAAATATTATCCACTAATCATGAGTTTATACGTCGTTGGCGACATTCAAGGCTGTTACCGCGAGCTGATGCAACTGCTCGATAAAGTAGGTTTTTCATTCTCAAACGATCAGCTTTGGTGTGTCGGCGATATTGTCGCGCGGGGTCCTGACTCGCTTGAGGCGTTAAGGTTTTTCGCTGATGCGCCTACTGGCTCAGTGCGCTCCGTGTTGGGTAATCATGATTTAAATCTTATTGGTGTATTACTTGGCCAACGCAAGGTTAATCCGAAAGACAAGCTTGATGCAGTTGTCGCTTCCAGGCGTAAGCTGGATTGGATTGACTGGCTACGCCACCAGCCGTTATGCCACTCTAACCGGGAACATAACCTGTTTATTAGCCATGCCGGTCTTTATCCCTGGTGGACCGACGTGGAAGCTTGCACGCATGCAACTGAGGTAGAACAAATCCTTAAAAGTGAGGACTTCAGTACATTTATCGAGGCAATGTTTGGTAACGAGCCGCAAAAATGGGACTCAAGTCTTAGCGGCTTTGACCGATACCGTTTTATAGTTAATGCATTTACAAGAATGCGCTATTGCTCGATTAACGGAGAATTGGATTTTTCTGTAAAAACGCATCCTAACGACGTTAACAATAACGACTTACGACCGTGGTTCGATTTTTTCCGGGGTAATCATCGTGTGGCTTTCGGTCACTGGGCTGCGTTAATGGGTGAAACATCGCACCCAAGGACGATCGGATTGGACACTGGATGTGTTTGGGGTAATCATATGACGTTATGGGACGTCGACAACGATAGCTATTATCGGCAGTCAGCCATACGTCAATAGAACTTATACTGTGCTGAGAGGTTTTCATGAAATTAACAGTAGCCATGCGTGTCATCGGCGGATTTGCCATCATAACCCTGCTGTTACTGGTTATCAGCCTAAGTTCAATCTTTAACGTCAATAGTATTGGCTCATCTGTCGACCGCTTAAATCAAAAAGCGGTGCCCGCATTAGAGAGTGTTGCCAGTGTTCAGGTCGACGTACTCAAATTAGGCGCACTGCAAACAGAAACCTATTATGACGAAAACCTCCAGTTAGTCGAAACCCACACACAGGAATTAGAGTCCACTCGCCAGGGTTTTCAAGCCTCATTGACTAACCTTCGCGATTTAATTCGTGGCGAAGGTTATGGTGAGGTGATTAAACGTATGGATAGCCAAGCCGAGAGCTACATCGGTTTGGTCGAACAACTGTTTTCGCAACAGAGTCGTTATTTAGAACTCGGCAATACTGCCCAGGCACAACTTGACGAGCTCGCCTTTGCCGTTGACGACGCCTCGATTATGCTGCTTGATGCGTCGGATATGACGCAGAGTGACGAAGTGGCTGAAATAGCAGGAACTATCGAGAAATCGCTCGCGTCCTTAATCACGCTGATGTATGACCTAAGCAATGCCGACGATATTGATACCGCAAAAATTATTCGCAGCGAAATCGATATTAATGTTGATGCGCTTAAACCAAGATTAGACGACCTGGATAACGTCGCAACCGGGGCATCTGAGCAAATTGTTGACGACGCTATTGGTATGGTTCGTTCAGCTATCGAAGGACTTCAGGGCGCAGGTTCATATCCCGACAACATTGTCGCACAAAAGCAAACCCGGCTCGATGAGGCTCAGACGCTACAACAGTCAGAGCAGCAACTAGAGGGCTTGTTAGCACTGGCAGAGGAGCTACGCCAAGCGGTACGCGGTATCGCAGACGAAACTCAGTCCTCGGTTGCGACATCAATCAGTAGCTCAAGCTGGATTAACGGTATTATTACTCTGGTGTCGATTGCGTTGGCCGTATTTATTTCATGGTATACCGTACGCAGCATCAGTGTGCCTCTGAGCAAAGTGAATCATATGCTCAACATTATGGCTGACGGTAACCTGACGGAGCGTGTTGAGTACCAGGCTGAAGACGAGTTCGGCACATTAGCGTCAAATACCAATAAGTTAACCGATAACCTGCGTCAATTGATTGAAGGCATAGCCAATCGTGCCACGCAGTTAGCGACCGCCGCAGAAGAAAGCTCCAGCGTCTCGGATGAAACTACCGGGGCGATCGAAGAGCAGCGCCGTCAAATAGAACAAGTTGCCACTGCCACTCAGGAAATGAATAGTACCGCCAGCGAAATGGCACACGGTGCAGACAAGGCATTAGGCGAAATTCAGCATTCAGACGACGAAGCCAAGCGAGTGCGCCAAATTTCCGAGCAAAACCGCGGCACGATCGAGCAATTAGCAAATGAGATCCAGGGCGCGTCAGAAGTTATCCACCAACTGTCCGAGAACAGCAAAAATATCGGCGGTATTCTGGATGTTATTCGTGGCATCGCCGATCAGACCAACCTACTGGCCCTGAATGCTGCGATCGAAGCTGCCCGTGCCGGTGAACAAGGCCGCGGCTTTGCCGTAGTCGCTGACGAGGTGCGCACGCTGGCCAGCCGCACACAAGAGTCGACGGAAGAAATTCAGCAAATGATTGAAAGCTTACAAACCGACTCAACGCGCGCGGTAGAAGTCATGGAACGCGGCCGCGAGCAAGCTGAACGCAGCGTTAAGCAAACTGACGAGGCCGCTAGTGCCCTGCAATCGATCACCGACTCGGTGCATCAAGCAGCCGACAGCAGCAATCACATTGCCACCGCAGCACAAGAACAAAGCCGCACCGCACATGACATCAGTGAGCGCTTAGAAGCCATTGTTTCCATCGCCGAGCAAACCGCCTCCGGCTCGAAACAAACAGCACAAGCCTCCAACGAAGTCGCCAAACTCGCCGACGAACTGCAAGACTCCATCAAGAGCTTTACCGTCTAAACTGGTTTGAAGGGGGCTGGACAGCCAGCCCCTTTTGCTTATCACTCACAGTGCGCCCCGTGTCAGGGGGACGCTGCAAGAGCGGTTGTTTGAAGATGGCGGGGGATTGACACTTCTGTTCCAAGAGACGCCCGCAAGTACGTCCCTGTAGGGCTTGACTGGCGCCACTTAGCAGCCAAACCCTATCGCGTTTGATTACAGCGTTGCTCTCAACCAGGGGGTGTTGGAGGCCATGGATGGCCGGAAACAAGCGTACAGGGATGTACTTGCAGCGTCCCCCTGGTTGATGGGCAACGCTGTGATTAAAGAGCAATAGGGTTTGGCTGCAACCTCGCGAGGCGCGAGGCTTTGGTGTTATTTAAAGACGATTTTGGCAAAGCGGCGTTTGCCGACTTGGTAGACGCCACTGTGCTCGGTGGTGCAGATTAGCTTGGTGTCATCGACTTTTTCGCCGTCGCGTTTTACCGCTGATTGTTTGATCATGCGCATGGCATCAGAGGTTGATTTGACCAAATCGGCGGCTTTTAGTGCATTGGCGATGGCTATGCCATCGGCGCCGGCTTCGACTTCGACTTCCGGGATATCGTCGGGAATCGCGTTCTTCTGAAAACGCTGGACAAAGTCTTGCTCTGCTTTCTCTGCCGCTTCCTTAGAGTGAAAACGCTCGATGATTTCTTTTGCCAATAATACTTTGATGTCGCGTGGGTTTTTACCGTTAGCAACGTCTGCTTTGAACTGTTCAATTTCGGCAAGCGGACGAAAACTCAGTAATTGGAAGTAACGCCACATCAATTCATCCGAAATTGACATCACTTTACCAAACATATCATTGGCTGATTCGGTGATGCCAATGTAATTGTTCAGCGACTTCGACATTTTCTGGACGCCATCCAGACCTTCCAGCAAAGGTACCATTATCACCGTTTGTGGCCGCTGCCCCTCTTCCTTTTGCAGTTCACGCCCCATTAGCAGATTAAAACGCTGATCGGTGCCACCGAGTTCGACATCTGCTTTTAATTCGACTGAGTCCCAGCCTTGTACCAACGGATATAAAAACTCATGGATGGCAATGGACTGATTAGCTTTGTAACGCTTTTTAAAGTCGTCTCGCTCTAACATCCTTGCTACCGTTTGCCGCGCTGACAATTTTATCATGTCGGCAGCGCCCATCTTATTCATCCATTCCGAGTTAAAACGAATTTCGGTTTTTTGCGGGTCGAGAATTTTAAAAACTTGCTCTTTGTAGGTTTCGGCGTTAGCAATAACTTCTTCGCGAGTCAGCGGCTTACGAGTAACATTTTTACCGGTTGGGTCGCCGATCATGCCGGTAAAGTCGCCGATAAGAAATATCACTTTATGACCGTAATCCTGAAAAATGCGCAGCTTATTGATCAGCACGGTATGACCGAGGTGAAGATCGGGAGCGGTCGGGTCAAAGCCGGCTTTGATAATCAGGGGTTTATCTTGCGCGAGTTTTTCTGCTAACTCGCTCTCGATCAATACTTCCTCGACGCCACGGGTTATTTCCGCCAGCGCCTCTTTAATCTGAGCTGCCATTTAAGTGATTCTCCTGCGCAAAAGGGTCTAGAAAGTGTAAAAGTCATAGTTTACGCCATAAAACGGCTAGTTTTAAGCACTCTAAAACTGGTATTCTGATTTTTTTCGTATTATCCTCACAAATAGCATGGACGTGCTCAAAAATAATACAACAAGGTGAGCGATTGTCGTGTCGCGACAAAACATCCATAAATTAAGGTAAGAAGTGCGCTAACTATGACGTCAAAAGTTGTATCCCAAATTAAGCAGCTGCTGAATGAGCTGCCTCACTCTCATCGTGTCTTAATTAGTGCGGTGAGCGCAACGCTGTTTTTGTTATTGGTTATTCCTTCTGAACCAGCCACCGCGTCCAAAAATTCTAAGTCGCCTGAGCAGCTCATGCCGGGTAAACGCTATGAGCTTGATTTGGCGTTTGAAACTCAGCAAACCAACCAGCAGGCGTCGCAAAACCAGTTGGCTTGGCAGAGTTACGAAATTAAATCAGGCGACAATCTGGCAAAAATCTTCGATAAATTGGGCTTTTCAGCACAACAGCTTTATCGGGTTACGCAGTCAGGCGATGAAGCGCAATTACTCAAAAAAGTGCACCCCGGCGATATCCTGAGGTTAGCGACCGACGATACCGGTGAACTAGTGCAACTCGTTTTTGAAGTTAACGATATAGACACCCTGATTATTACCCGACAATCCGATGACTTTATCGCTGAAGTCGAAAAGCGAGAAATTGAAACCCGCCGTGAATTTACCCACGCAGTGATTAAGTCCAGTTTTTGGAACGCCGGTATTAATGCAGGCATGACAGACAATCAAATCATGCGCGTGGCCAATATTTTTGGCTGGGATATCGACTTCGCACTTGACCTGCGTAGTGGCGACGAGTTCAGTGTTCTTTATGAAATGCAGTACGCGGACGGCGAATTTGTCGGTTATGGCGATATTTTGGCAGCCGAATTTATTAATCGCGGTGAGAAGTTCCAGGCTATTTTGCATAATAATGGCAATTACTACACGCCTAACGGGCGCGCTATGCGCAAAACGTTCCTGAGATCACCGGTAAAGTTTACCTATGTTAGCTCTAACTTTAATCCGAAGCGTCTGCATCCGGTAACCGGTCGTGTTCGTCCTCATAATGGCACCGACTATGTGGCTTCGGTTGGTACTCCGGTGATGTCAGCGGGCGACGGTAAAGTAATAAAAGCCAGCTATAATTCGCTTAACGGAAACTACGTTTTTATTCAGCATGGTGAGCGCTATGTCACTAAATATTTACACCTGAGTCGCAAGCACGTAAAGACCGGCGAACGAGTCCGTCAGGGCCAGCTGATTGGTCGCGTTGGCGCGACTGGCCGTGTTACCGGTGCGCATCTGCATTACGAGTTCCTTGTTAATGGCACTCATCGTAACCCCAGAACAGTCGAGCTACCTAAGGCACAATCACTGGCAGAAGCAGAGCTTCCGGCATTTCGCCAGCAGGCCGATCAATTGGTTGCGGTATTAGAAGATAACAAACGCGTAGCACTCGCGATGCGCTAATGGCGGAATACTACATTGGCATTATGTCAGGTACCAGCGTCGACGCAGTCGACGCGGTCCTCTGCCAAATAAATAGCGCCGGTGAAACCGAGCACCTAAGTTCTCACAGCGAACCTTTCTCAGCCCCGTTAAGCGCACGACTACACCAGGCAATGTCGCCGAGCATTAGTGACTTATTGGCATTTAAACAGCTCGAGCATGACTATTCTGAGCTCGTTGTAACTGCGGTTAATAACTTATTAGCGCTATCCAACAAAACAGCTAAGCAGATTAAAACTATAGGCTGTCACGGCCAGACACTATGGCATCATCCGCCGAGTATTGCATCAGCTGATGGCAGCGCCGCATTTACTCTGCAGTTGTTAAACCCTGCTCTCATTGCGATAAAAACCGGGATTGACGTAGTTTCTGACTTTCGTCAGAAAGATATCGTGGCGGGAGGCGAAGGTGCGCCCCTGGTTCCGGCATTTCATCATCATGTATTTGCCCGTCAGTGTCCTGCCCGTACTGCCATACTGAATTTAGGCGGAATTGCCAACATCACCTACCTCGGCAGCGACAAAACCAGCGTCATCGGTTTTGATACCGGCCCGGCCAATACGCTACTCGACTTGGCGTATCGACTGCACTATGGTTCGCCCGGATATGATAAAAATGGACATACGGCGAGTCAGGGTCTTGTGCAGGAAGCACTGCTACAGCGATTACTCCAGGACCCTTACTTTACAAAGCTACCGCCTAAAAGTACCGGACGGGAATATTTTAGCGAAACGTGGCTAAATAAAAAGTTGAACAGCTCTATTAAGGGTAAAGACTTGCTACGCACGTTATTAGAACTAACTGTCGACTCGATCGTCCAGTCGTTAACGTTGCTGCCTCACTCGCCCTCTTTGATAGTCGCATGCGGTGGCGGTGTGCACAACCAATTACTCATGCGCCAACTAAGTACCAAACTCGCACCGACAAATCTAACTACTACTGCAGATTACGGCATAGACCCGCAGGCCGTTGAGGCAATTGCATTCGCATGGCTGGCTTGGTGCTATGACAAGCGCCAGCCGGGCAACCTGAGCGCCGTCACCGGCGCTCAACGCCACGTTGTTCTGGGTAGTAAAACCTACGCTAACTGAAAAACGTATAGCTGTAACTCTTTATCCTATTCTCCACCCAGCGCTTTAAACGCATTACGGGTTAAATTTTCATTGTCACCGTTTGCGCCGACGACAATACTGTCTTCGATGCGCACACCGCCGTATGGCCGTAATTTATCAACCATTGTCCAGTTAATATCTTTGCTGTCGGCAAACTCTTCCAACAACTGATCGACAACATATAAGCCCGGCTCTATGGTAAACACCTGTCCAACTTCAATGTCACGCAGCAGTCGTAAGAACGGATGACGTTCGCTACGCTCATAACTGTTACCTTTATCATCTTGCAGGAAGCCGCCAACATCATGCACTTGCAAGCCAATAAAATGACCCAGTCCGTGTGGCATAAATGCCGATGTTATACCTTTATCATAAGCTTCTTGTGCGCTGATATTAATAAAATCAAACTGTTCGAGAATAGCCGCAACTTTTAAGTGCATCGACACATGCAGGTCATAGTAATTAATACCCGGCTTAATTTCGCTAAGTAGCTCTTGCTGCGCAGTATCCATAGCGTTTACCAGATCAGCGTAAAAACCGGCTTCGCTGGCATAACTACGGGTGATATCAGCGCAATAACCTTTGTACAAAGAGCCTGCATCAATTAAAAATGACAAACGCTGTTTCGGCGGCGTAACGTCGTAAACATCGTAATGAAGAATGGCTGAATGGTCGTTAAGCGCGACAATGCTATTGTAGGGAACCTGGCTTTCACGAAAGTTCATCGCGGCCAAATAGTCACTGTGAATCTCTAGCTCACTTTTACCGCCCAAAAATGCCTCTTTTGCTGCCAGATGACCTTTAGCAGCAAGCAGATTTGCCTGGCGTAAATTTTCTACTTCCCAATCCGTTTTAACCGCTCGGTGAAAGTGCAGGTGGTCGATTAACGCCTGTGGGTTGCGTGCTTTCACATTCCAATCAGCGACGGGCTGCGCAAAGTCTTCCCCTAGAAACGCGCTCGCGGCCAACGCATCCCCCAAGTCGTCAGTCAACTGGCTTAAATCATCGATGATTTTTAGTTCAACATGTTGCTGCCAATCTTCCTCAGCAATTTGTGCCTGGGAGTGCCAGAAGTCTCGCGCTTGAAATAAGTAAACCGTTGGCTTACCAGAGCCCTTGCGGTAAAAAATAGCGCTTTTGGGGCTTTCTAAAACCGGAATCCAATACTTGAATAGAGGATTAACTTTGAAGGTGCCGGGGTTATCGTCGAGAAATGCAACACGCGGCTGGCCCGCGTATATTAATGTCGATTCGTAACCTGTGTCCGCCAATGCTTGGTCGAAACGCTCAGTAACTGTTTTTATATGCTGTGCATACGAGCTCATAAAACACCCTCAAGCTTAAAATTAAAAGGGTATTCTAGCTGATTACCGGCTTAAAATCAGCCGGCGAGCGATAGACTGACGAGTAACGTATTAAATAGAGAAGCTCGAACCGCAACCGCAAGTGGTTGTGGCATTGGGGTTATCGACAAAAAAGCGCGAGCCCTGAAGCCCTTCTTCGTAGTTAACAACACCACCAACAAGGTATTGTAAGCTCATTGGGTCGACGACCAGCGTTACCCCTTCCTTTTCAATTTGCATATCACCGGGGTTCACCTTTTCGTCAAAGGTAAAACCGTATTGGAAACCTGAACATCCGCCGCCGGTAACAAACACACGCAATTTAAGCGTCGGGTTTTCCTCTTCGGCTATCAGCTTTTTAACCTGATTTGCTGCCTGTTCGGTAAATTCGATGGGCATCGCTTGTTCTACAGAAGCTGACATTTACACTACCTTCGTCTGATGACTGATCACCCGTCAATTTTCTCGTAGTTGACTAAAAGGGTCAAGTATTCTCGCCAGAGGCCTGACCGTTGCGTAAACTATCACGCCAAAAAAAGGTGCGTTGCAAGCGACCAGAGCCACCACGCGTTATATCGGCAGTTACCTCGATACGCTCTGGTACTAAACCTTTGGGTAACAAAAAGTCGCCCTCGTATAAAGTAAAATAGCGCATCATAAAATTATGCTCGCTGGGGCTAATATTGGCTAAATCGAGCAAGTTAAAGCGTTGTTCTTTACCCTTTACCCGGCCCACCAACTGAATAGCAATTTCACCTTCAACTAACTCCCTGCGTTGCTCCACCTGCAATAATGCCAGCGAAAAGTGATAATGACGCTCAGCGCGATTTTTTGATACCGCCAGTGATTCAATTATCACACCACTTTGTTGCAGCTCCGGGGCCATTATTTTCTGATAAAACGCAACGTTTTCGCGCAAACTATAGTTTTCTTCCTGCAGCTCACCCAGCTGTGCTTGCAGGTTTTGGTTTGCTGACTTTTCAACATCCAACTCAACTTGCAGGACATTGCGCTGATATTCGAATTGATCGAGCTGCTGATACAGTTGCGCTAATTGTTGTTTTTGTTCGCTCACCTGTTGTTTTAAATAGCGCGCATGCCAAACGCCAACCTGGTAAGCACTTATTATTACCAAACACAATAACAGCAAGCTAACCAGTACCACCGGAAGTCGGCCAAAACGTTGTTGCAGCTGTTTGATAGATAATAAATTTTTAATCAAAACGTGTCCTTTTCAGCTCGCTATTCTGCGGTTTGTGTTACGCTTAGTCTAAAGGCTTTGGTCCTAGTTAACGTGCGCTTCAGGAACCCTTAAATGACTCACGTTCAGGCAATTAAAAAAACGTTAAGAAGACAGCTTGCAGCCCCCACCACGACACTCGCAATTTGTTTGCTTGGGCTTGTTGGCGGTATTGCAGCAGCCTTATTAATTGTTGTTTTTCGTTTCGCCATAGAGCAAGGTGCCTATCTTGTCGGTAACTTCAGTCATTGGCAACAACCCTTAGACAACTTTACGCGATTTGCCTTACCTATTGCAGCAGCTTTGCTCATTTTCTTATTGTTCAGTTTATCTCGTTCGCGCCGTGTGCGCATGGGTATTCCCTACGTGATACATCGCATGAAACAGCATTACGGCATGTTGCCATGGCGCAGCACCGTGAATCAGTTCCTGGGTGGCATAATTGCCCTGGTCGCAGGCTTTAGTGTAGGTCGCGAAGGGCCTGCAGTGCATTTAGGCGCGGCCGCCAGTACCTGGGTCGGTTATCACGTAGACACCCCAAAAAATGCTATACGCACCCTTTCAGCCTGCGGAATTGCAGCAGCTATAGCTGCCTCATTTAACACCCCCATTGCCGCAATGATTTTAGTGATGGAAGTCGTGCTGCGGGAATATAAAGTACATATTTTTATTCCCGTCATGTTAGCGGCTGTTGCCGGGTCTTTGATTACCGAACAGATTTTTGGCCCTGCCTCTGAATTAGCCATGCTCAGCAGTACCGAAGTGCCTAACATTCAACTGCCGTGGGTGGTCGCTTTAGGCGTTATTCTGGGTATCAGCGGCGTAATTTTTAAACAGTTGATGCTCGATGTCATGAATACCGTTAAGGATATGTCCTTACTTACCCGTTTACTGTTTGCTGCATTCATCACCGCATTACTGGCGCTTATTATACCCACCAGCCTGGGACCCGGCTTAACAGCCATCCAGCAAGTGCTGCAGCATCAGGCAGAGTTATCGATACTCTTTACGCTGTTGCTGGCAAAACTTGTCGCCAGTGCGATTGCGCTCGGTATGGGTATTCCCGGCGGGCTTATTGGTGCCGTATTTGGTATCGGTGCCGTGGTTGCCGCGCTATTCACTACTATAGTGAACCAGTTGCAGCTAGAGCAGTTATTGCAATACGACACCTATATATTATTAGGCATGGCGGGCATTTTAGCAGCCTGCATTCATGCCCCGATGGCCGCACTATTAGCGATTGTCGAGTTGTCCCGAAGCGTCGAAATTATTATTCCGGCCATGCTGGTTATTGTGCCTGCCTACCTGATTTCGTCTCAGCTATTTAATTCTAAATCGATTTTTATTGCCCAGTTAGATGCGCAAGACTTGCCATACCAAATCCCCCCTGTGCAAGTCGCCCTGCAGAAAACAGGGGTAGAGAACATGATGGAGACAGAGTTTAAACTGTTGCTGGAACCGACCCAAAACGAGTTGTTAGACGTACTCGAAAAGTCCTCTAATCAAAGCGTCATCGTGATGAATGTCGACGAGGACAACCAGCCGGTTTATCGTTTAGTCACTTATGATATTGGTGCCGGCGATAGTCCATCGTTGAATTACATGCCCATTAACGGCTTAAAAGTTACATCAACACTGGCCGAGGTGTGGGATGAATTAAGCGGCGCACGCCGCGGTGCGGTATATATTTACGATCAAGAACAAGGCGAGCCTTGTGGTATCGTTACCTGGGAAACGGTACGTAAAGCATTGCAACGCGAGCTGTCTTAAACGGGGAATAATTAATGACTTGGATTTTATGGGTTAAAGCCCTACACATCGCCTTTATGGTCGCCTGGTTTGCCGGTATTTTTTATTTGCCACGGCTATTCGTCTACCACGCCATGACCAACCAACCGGCAGTGGATGAGCAATTTAAGGTGATGGAGCGAAAGCTGCTGTATTTTGTCACGCCCTTCGCAATCTTGACGTTAGTATTCGGGGTCGTGTTAATTTTCGCCTATGGCAGTGCCTGGTTTGCGGCCAGTGGCTGGGTGCACACTAAACTGCTATTGGTCACCATACTCTATGGCTACCACGGTTATTGTTTTAAATTACTTGCTGACTTCAAAAACAACCGTAACCGCCGCAGCCATCGTTTTTACCGGGTGTTTAACGAAGTGCCGGTACTTATTTTATTTTCGGTCATTATTTTAGCGGTGGTAAAACCGTATTAGATTCTTTTTGACTCCATATTTTGCTATAGTGTGCGTCCAGTGACTTTCGGCCAACAAGGGCGCACATCACCATGAATTTCACCGGTTCTAATATTCTCTCCGTTAACCAGTTTGACCGTGACAGCATAGACTATATATTTGCCGTTGCTGATAAAATGCAACCCTACGCCAGACGCAAAAAACGTACTAAGGTTCTGGATGGCGCCATCCTCGGGAATCTGTTTTTTGAGCCCTCGACGCGGACACGAGTTAGTTTTGGTACCGCATTCAACCTACTGGGCGGTGAGGTCAGAGAAACCACCGGCATGGAAAGCTCTGCTATTGCCAAAGGCGAATCACTCTATGATACGGCACGCGTTTTAAGTAGTTACAGCGACGTGATTGCCATGCGCCACCCCAAAGCAGGCTCAGTCAGCGAGTTTTCCCAGGGTAGTCGAGTGCCTGTTATCAATGGCGGCGACGGTGCCAACGAGCACCCGACACAAGCGTTACTTGATTTGTATACCATCCAAAAAGAGCTCGCCTACCACGGGCAAGGCATCGACGGTATGCATATCTGTATGATCGGTGACCTCAAATACGGCCGTACCGTGCACTCACTGTCGAAACTGTTAGCAATGTATAAAAACGTACGATTTACCCTGATTTCGCCACTGGAACTGTCCATGCCCGCCGGCGTGCTCGATACCTTAGAAAACTCCGGCCATCGGTATACGGTGACAGAAAAAGTTGATGGTTTAGTTGATGCCGATATTGTCTACCAAACACGTATTCAACAAGAACGCTTTGCCTCGCCGGAGGATGCTGATCAATATCGCGGTAAGTTTCGTTTAAACCAAGAAATCTACACTAAGCACTACAAACCCAATACGGTCATTATGCACCCGCTACCCAGGGATTCCCGTTCTGAGGCGAACGAGTTAGATAACGATCTCAATCAAAATCCGAATCTGGCGATTTTCCGCCAGGCGGATAATGGCGTGTTAATACGCATGGCATTGTTTGCTTTGACATTGGGCGTGGTTGATCAAGTAGATAAATTCGAATGTGAGGTTAACTGGTATAGCGAAAAGAGCCAGTTTTAAAATTTTAATTAAAGGAAAGGTTTACGATGAGTCGTTCAGAAGAACTCTTTCAGAAAGCACAGTTAAGTATTCCCGGCGGCGTTAATTCGCCGGTACGAGCATTTAATGGCGTTGGCGGTAGTCCAATTTTTATCGAACGTGCCGAAGGCGCGTACATGTTCGATGCGGACGGTAAGCGCTATATTGATTATGTCGGCTCGTGGGGGCCGATGATCCTCGGCCACAATAACGCCGCGGTGTTAGAGGCAACGATTGCTGCGGCTCAGCGCGGCCTCAGCTTTGGTACGCCGACCGAAATTGAAATTACCATGGCTGAAAAAATTAAAGCCATTGTGCCGTCGATAGAAAAGGTCCGCATGGTTAACTCAGGCACCGAAGCTACCATGACCGCTATTCGACTGGCGCGCGGATATACCAAACGCGATAAAATACTGAAGTTCGAGGGTAATTATCATGGCCACGCCGATGCGTTGCTTGTTAAAGCCGGATCAGGCGCGTTAACGCTGGGCGTACCTAACTCGCCCGGTATCCCGGAAGACTTTGCCAAACACACCCTAACGGTCGACTACAATAATATCGACTCCGTTAAACAGATATTTACAGAGCTTGGCGACCAGATTGCCTGCATTATTGTCGAACCTGTCGCCGGTAATATGAACTGCATACCGCCCGTACCAGGCTTCCTTGAAGGCTTACGTGAAATCTGTGATAGCTATGGCTCAGTGCTCATCTTTGACGAGGTGATGAGCGGATTTCGTGCAGCCCCTGGTGGCGCACAGGAGCGCTATAACGTGACCCCGGATCTGACAACCTTGGGCAAAGTCATCGGCGGCGGTATGCCGGTAGGTGCTTTTGGCGGTAAAAAAGACATCATGGAGTATATTGCGCCGACAGGGCCGGTGTATCAGGCAGGTACACTATCAGGCAATCCGGTTGCCATGTCAGCAGGTTTAGCGGCACTGTCGCAGCTCAATCAACCGGGTTTATATGACCAACTCTATGCACGTGTCGACCAGCTCCTTGATGGCATGCAACAACTTGCCGATGAGGCTGGCATACCCTTGACCACCAACCGAGCGGGTTCAATGTTTGGTTTCTTCTTTACCAAAGAAAAGCAAGTGACCACTTACAAACAAGCTACCGAGTGCGATATGGACGCGTTCCGGCGCTTTTATCACTTAATGCTAGAGCAAGGTGTTTATTTGGCACCATCTGCATTTGAAGGTGGCTTTATGTCAGCAGCTCATACCGAGCAGGACATTAACGATACCTTAGCGGCCGTTAAAAAAGCGTTCGCAACGATGAGCGCTTAAGCTGACGGTGCTGGCGAACACTATTGTCGCCAGCACCCTATTTAACGCCCAAATAGCCGTTCGAGCCAACTTTTTTCCTCAACATCTGCCTCACAATTGATATCTTCATCCAGCGCTACTGGCGGTGCAGGCACTGTCTGAGACTGGGCGCAATTACTCGGTATGCGAACGCCTTTTTGGTTATGGAAGCTTTGCAAACGAACATTACCAACCGGGCGCAACGACATTGGTTGGGGTGGCGTCTGCCGATAAATTTCACGATTGATCATTAACGCTCCGCTACTTCCCGTTAAGCCGGTCGTCTCATTATCATCGCGTCCCAGCCAGGTGGTAATGACATGTTCACCGTCAATACTCACAAACCAGCTATCTTTATAATCGTTAGTGGTCCCGGTTTTGCCGGCTACCGTTGCCCCTCGCAATGTCTCGCGGAGCTTGGTTGCAGTTCCCAGCGATACCACGCCAGCCATACCATAGCGAATCATGTAACTCACTTCAGGACTAAATACCTGTTCCGCCTCTGCAGCGTGCGATTCATAAACGCTTAGGCCGTCGTGGGTGGTAATACTGGTGATTGCCGTCAGAGGCTGATAGCGTCCATTATTCGCCAGCGTGGCATAAACACGGTTAATTGCTAAAGGCGATAGCTCCACTGCACCCAGTGTCAACGATGGATACTCATTAATTGCGGTAGTAACGCCCATGGCGCGCAAATAGTTAGCCAGCGTTTTCGTACCGACTCGCAAACCAATACGCACAGCCGGTATATTGCGAGACTTAACCAAGGCTTGATAAATTAACATTTCGCCGTGATACTCTTTATCATAGTTCTCCGGCTGCCAGCGTTTACCGTTTTCATCTTCCAGCACCACCGGTTCATCAATGACCTGACTACCTAAATGCATTTGATCCGATACCGACATAGCGGCAGCATAAATAACTGGCTTTATGAGCGAGCCAACAGGCCTTAGCGCCATCAATGCACGATTAAAACCCTGACCATCATCGGTGGTTGAACCCACAATCGCACGGATATGACCGCGCTGATAATCACTGATGACCACGGCTCCCTGCAGTTTCTCAATATCACGCCCCGGTACTCCGGCCCGCAACACCTGTTGCGCTGATGACTGCAAATCGACATCCATTGCCGTGTAAATCTTTAGCCCGACGTCATGCCAATCGGTCGGCAGCACAATTTCACCTAATTCGCGACGAATTAAATCCAAATAGTGCGGATAACTCTCCTCCACAAGGCGTCGGCTTTCGCGCACATTAATCGGTGCTTCAACGGCAGCAATATAACTTTCTTTCTCAACTAAATCGTGCTCATACATCATCCGCAGAATGGTATCGCGACGGCTTTTGGTGCGTTGCGGGTGGCGGCGCGGATCGTAATAAGATGGTCCTTTTATCATCGCAACCATTAGCGCCGTTTGGGCGGGGGTCAGCTCCTGTATCTGACGACCAAAATAGTATTGGCTCGCTAAGCCAACACCGTGAATTGCGTGACGACCATCCTGACCGAAATAAACCTCGTTAAGATAGGTTTCGAGTATGGTATTTTTATCAAACCTGAAATCGATGACCAAAGCCATCATAGCCTCATGAAATTTACGCCAAAGCGTCTGTTCGCGGCTTAGGTAAAGGTTTTTTACTAACTGTTGCGTGAGCGTAGAACCGCCCTGCACGGTTCGGCCTGCTTTAATATTGGCAACCAACGCTCTGAGCACCGACCAGGGCGACACCCCCGAATGATGATAGAAGTTACGATCCTCGACTAACAATAGCGTTTCGATAAGCAGATTGGGCACAACTTCCAACCCAACCAATAAACGATCTTCATTGTCCAGCGGGTTGATTCGGCCAATTAACTGGGGTTCCAGCCTAAGCTCCCGCAGCGCCGCACCGCTTGGCCAATCCCGTATTGATTGTATTTGTTCACCATCGAACCGAACCTCAACCCGGCGCGACATTTGCGCGCCGTCAGAGAAGTCGAACGGCCGGCGATGAATCATTAGCAGGCTTTTATTAACCGAGTAATAGCCAGTTTCTTCTGTATTGGTGCTGCGTTGGTAGCTTAAGCGTTCAAGTTGTTCAATCAATTGCGACTGACTGACATGTTTGCCCGGAAATAGTCGCGTTTCTGATGCGTAAACGAGTCCCGGCGCCTGATAACGTTCAGAGGCAAATACTTTGGATAAACTAGCGTCCAGATAAATTAAATAGACAGCAACAGCTGCTACCGCTACCAGCGCTAACTTTATGCTGGTCTTAACAAGATATCTAAGCCAGGGTCTTTTTATCATCGCAATTGTCTATTGGTCTTTATGGTTGCTTTAGCATTGATCGGATCGTCCGGCCACGGGTGCTTTGGATAACGACCTCGCATCTCTTTACTAACATCGGCATAGGCATTGCGCCAAAAGCTCGCCAAGTCCTCGGTACGCTGTAACAAACGCCCGGCAGGTGACAATAAATCCATCACTAACCGCTGTTGCCCCGCCAGAATAGTTGGCGATGAAGGTTCGCCGAATGCCTCTTGTAACTTCAGCGTTACCCTGGGCTTTACCCCTTGGTCAGCATCACTCAAACTTGGGTAATCGATGGTCACCCTACGTCCACTCGGTGCCTGCCATGTTGTAGGACATAACTGCTGCAATTGTTGTTGCGCTCCGTAATCAAGTAACTGTTGTAATGCAATCGTGGGATTCCAGCGCTTTAAATCCTCTACACTGCGGATATCCGTCCAGAACGGACATGCCCAGCGTTGCAGGTTTATCAATAATGATTCAGGCGTTGGCTCAATCCCATTAAAAGCTGACTTAGCATCGTCCCAATGCTTATAAAAATAATACAGACGCTGCCAATAGCGGGTTGCATCGGTAGACCAGTTTAATGCCTTGAGCCCTCGCTGTGCGAGCCAATTTACTAAACCTTGATGAATTTGCTCAATGCTCGGAGGCTCAGCTGCACGACTTTTTTCCAGCGTTAACGCACCTATCTTTTTTATGCTGTAAAGCGATGGTTTACGCCCCGATTCAACGTCAACCTCTGTCATTTCATCTACTGGCAGTATCGGGTGTCCATGTAAGTCATTTTCTCGCAATGCTATTAACCATGTCGCGCGATTAGCCGACTCCCTCTCTGATAACCGCACATTAAGCGCCAGTGACCACTCACTTACAACATTGTCTGCCTGCAACCTAACACCAGTCACTAGTTGCACTGTTTGTTGGTCCACACGTTTTGCCAGGTACTCCGGAAAACCATAAAGGAGCAGCCCGGCCAGGCTAGTCGAGCTCAACGTTTCACCAGCACGATTGCAATCAAGTTGTTGCATCCAGTATTTCAAACGCTGTCGCCAACGGCTCTGTTTTGGCGCTTTAGCTAAATGATTACTGAGCGTAATCTCGATGTCATCATCAACCAGCGTTTTAATGGGCTCTTCCAGACAGGTCAGGGCCACAGCGACGCCGTAACGCTCCTGAGTTGAGTGCTCTTGTGCAGCCACTGCGATACATGCCAGACGAATATCTGCCCCCATAGCTACAACCTTGTTTCCCAACTCTGTTAACTGCTGCGTTGATGACACCACGCCCAATTGCGTTAGCGCCTCTTGCGCCCTATTAACATGTGCCTCTGACGGCTCAGTAAGCCAGTTGAGCGCATCGACGGTAGCGCCCCATGCATTAACTTCCGCCACCAGTTGGGTCAGATCATGAGTGGCAATATCTGCTTGTGAAAATTCGTTAAAGCCATGTTCATCAGCAGTACCCCATAGCCGATAGACTTGACCGGGTCCCAGCCTTGCGGCTCGACCCGCCCTTTGCGTGGCTGATGCCATCGAAATGAAGCGGGTCAATAACTGCGATGTTGCATATTTCGGACGATAAAGACTAACGCGCTCGCGTCCGCTATCGACCACACAATCAATACCATCGATGGTCAGCGAAGTTTCCGCCACGTTGGTGGCGACAACCACCCGCCGCTGTCCGTTGTAAGTTAGCGCTTGGCGTTGCTCTGCCAGCGACAATTGCCCGTGCAAAGGTAAACAGGGCTCAGCAATAACGCTTGCCAGTTGCTGTATCAGATTTGATATTTCTCGTACGCCCGGAACAAAAACCAAAATGCCTTGCGGCGCCGTACTTAGGGCTTCCCTTACAACGTCGACCAACCGTTGCTGCCAGGGGTGCCGTCCAACCGGGCGATAGTGCGTCATCAGAGGATGTTGGCGACCTTCGCTTTTAAGTACCTTAACCGGTTCTGATAAAACCTGTTCCAGCCACTGCTGAATTGGCTCTGCCGGTAACGTGGCTGACATGATAAGTAACGATAAATCAGGACGTAATGTTAAGCTGTCCAACAGCAGCGCTAAACTCAGATCGCTGGCCAGATTCCGTTCATGAAACTCATCAAAAATTACCGTATCGACGCCATCCAGCTCGGGGTCATCTTGTAGCCAACGTACTAAAACGCCCTCGGTAACAACCAACAACCGCGTCGCTGCAGACCGCCGTCGCTGACCACGGATAACATACCCCACGGTTTCGCCCGGCTGCTCACCCAATTGTTCAGCCAAATAATGGGCAATATTAACCGCAGCAAGTCTACGTGGCTGCAGCATGACCATCAGGCCGGTATGGGGTGATTTTAGCAGCGTCAGCGGTAACCGCGTCGATTTACCGGCGCCGGGCGGCGCCTGGATAACCAGTCGCGCAGCGGGAAACTGCGCGACAATATCATCACTGATGGCATCAATAGGTAACGCCATAGCTGACGACATGACTTCTACGACCTGCTTTTAACGTTAACGCGCTAACGTCGCAGCGATGGTTCTTACACCCATAGCTGTTGCGCCGGCAGGCCACATCGATGTTGCTGATTTTTGGAATGCTCCGGCCAAATCAAAATGCAACCAGCCCTGGCCATCATTCGGTGCAAAACGTAATAAAAAGCCTGCAGCGTTGCTCGCACCGCCTGCGCCACCGCCTTTTTGTGGACGGCTGTTAGCTGTATCGGCGTATGGCGATGGGCAATTTTCAGCATGCCAACGGTTAAGCGGCAAACGCCACAGCAGTTCGTGTTCCTGCTGAGCGCAGGCCAATGCCGTTGTTGCTGCTTCATCATCAACACTAAATAACGCATTATATTCATTGCCGACTGCCATCTGTGCCGCACCCGTTAAGGTTGCAGCATCAATAATTTGTTTAGCCCCAGCTTCACCCGCTGCCTGTAAACCATCAGCTAAGACCAAACGACCCTCGGCGTCAGTGTTAACCACCTCAACGGTCAAGCCGTTTTTATAGGTGATGATATCGCCAAGTTTATAAGCACGACCGTCAATCATGTTCTCGGCGCAGCATAGGAATAACTTGACGCGCTTCTTCAGCCCCTGACGAATCGCTAACGATAGCGCACCACTGACCGTCGCGGCACCACCCATATCGCATTTCATCGATAACATGCCTTCACTCGGCTTGATACTGTAGCCGCCCGAGTCATAGGTAATGCCCTTACCAATAAGTGCAGACTCTACCGGCGCATTAGCATCGCCAGTGGGGTTGTAATCTAATACCAACATTGCCGGCTCATGTTGACTGGCACGGCCGACCGTATAAATCCCCATCCAGCCTGCTTGTTTTAACTCCTCACCTTTAATCATTTCATAGCTCACATGATCCGGCGCAAGCTCGGTCAGGTGGCTGGCAACCCGTTCTGCTAGTGCGACCGGATAAATATCCTCGGCCGGCAGATTAATCAATTCACGCGTAAAGCGATAAACATCACTAATCTGTTGCAGTTCATCAGCAACTTCAGCGGTCCATTGAATATGGTTGCGCGACAAGGTTGAGGTAAAACCTAACGACAACGACCACTGACGCTCTTTATCCCAGCCCTGACCCTTTACCGAAATGGCCGTAACACCCTGGGTGTCTAATTGTCGCCCGGCTTTTTGGATACGGCGCAGGTTCTCTTCTTCGTTATCACCAATGACAATATGTGCCGCCTCGTCTTTAAACGCAATTAAAGCGGACTCTGATAGGTAATTGTTGGGTAGCGTTTTAGTAAGATAAACCGATAATGCGCTGGACATAACATGCCTCTCCTTATAATTTGTCGCTGCCTTTACTGTTAATTTATGAGGCCTAAATGCAATTTAACAAGCCCCTGATACGCGGCGTTCTGCAAAAACGCTATAAACGCTTCCTGGCAGACATTGATTTTGGTGAGCAACAGTTTACCACAGTTCATTGCCCAAATACTGGCGCAATGACAGGCTGTGCAGAGCCTGGATTTATTGCTTATTGTAGTGACTCAGACAATCCTAAGCGCAAATATCGTTACACCTGGGAACTCAGTGTTAATGGTAATAATGAATGGATAGTGGTCAATACACAGCGAGCCAATCAGTTGGCTGGAACGGCGCTTAAAACCGGGTTTATACCCGAGCTTGCTAACATCACTGAATGGCAGGCGGAACAAAAATACGGTGAACATAATAGCCGTATCGATTGGTTGGGTCACGCCAACGACGGACAGCAGTGTTTTGTCGAAGTAAAAAGTGTCACGTTACATGACCACGGCCTGGGGTATTTTCCCGATGCCGTCAGCACTCGAGGGCAAAAACATCTTAATGAATTAATCCTTATGCGACAGGCAGGGCAGCGGGCGGTAATGCTCTTTGTTGTTATGCATACGGGCATCAATGAAGTCCGCCCTGCCAGCCATATTGATCCTAAGTATGCGCAATTATGTATTCAAGCTGCTGAACTTGGGGTTGAATTCTATGCCGTTAAAACCCATATCAGTGACGCGAAAATAGAACTGGATGGTGTTGTGCGATTCCAGTTGCGGTAAGTAAATCTTTCTGCTATATGTAGCGTCCTTTTTTGGAGCGACCGTAAATTAAGGGTCGATTAATCGCTCAGCGATGATTAAATATTTAGGAGAACCATGATGCCAGAGGGCAAGAAAAAAACGCATGGCATCCTGGCGCTGGCCGGGCTAGAGCCGTATCAAGAGAAGCCGGGCGAAGAGTATATGAATGATGAGCAACTGACTCATTTTCGTAAAATACTGGAAGAATGGCGCCGTCAACTACGTCAGGAAGTCGATCGTACCGTGCATCATATGAAAGATGAAGCTGCGAACTTTCCTGATCCTGTAGACCGTGCCGCACAAGAAGAAGAGTTCAGCATAGAACTTCGTACACGCGACCGTGAACGCAAGCTGATCAAGAAAATTGAGAAGACCCTGCAAAAGATCGAAGAAGATGATTTTGGCTTTTGTAATTCATGCGGCATCGAAATCGGTATACGCCGGTTAGAAGCGCGCCCAACAGCTGACCTTTGTGTTGACTGCAAAACGCTTGCAGAAATCAAAGAAAAACAAATGACCGGTGCCTAACAACAGTCACCCGGATAATTCAGCACCTCATTACAGGGGGCGGTTTGCGCCGACCCCTTCAGGTCCCCTTCACTTCGGCTCGCTAGTCGCTGCACTCGGTTCCTATCTGGATGCCAAAGCTCACAATGGAAGTTGGTTAGTTCGCGTAGAAGATGTCGACAAAACTCGCGCAGTCGAGGGTGCAGACACCATGATTCTGGCGCAGTTAGAAGCGCATGGTTTGTACTGGGACGGCGAAGTCATCTATCAAAGCGACCGCGATGAGGTCTACCAGCAGGTTCTGCACGACTTTGGTAATGACATTTACTCGTGCGACTGTAGCCGCCAGCAGATTCGGCAGCGGGGCGAATGCTATGATGGTCTTTGCCGCACGCGCCAACCTCGGCCGCAACCCTATGCACTTCGGTTTATCAATGACAAGCCGGTCACTCAGTTTACTGACCGTTGGCATGGTTTGGTCAGCCCCGACAGCGATTGTGTCGAAGAAGACTTTATTGTTAAACGCCGCGATAATTTGTTTGCCTACCAACTTGCCGTTGTTGTTGACGATATTGCACAACAAATTACTGACGTAGTCAGGGGGTCTGATTTGTTGCAGCCAAGTTTTTGGCAACTGACACTATGGCAACGATTTAAAGGCGCTTGCCCACGTATGATGCATCTGCCGCTGGTACTAAATACTGACGGGCGTAAACTCAGCAAGCAAAACCATGCAGCCCCGATTGACTCGGGTCAGCCATTACAAAATCTAAAACTGGCTGCGACGCACTTGCAGCTGGGCGAAATTAATGCCGAAACAGTGACTGAGTTTCTGCAAAAAGCTACCGCGTCGTGGTGTAAAAAGTGGCACATCATGGGCAACTAACGGTACACTATTGTGGTATTTATTTTAATCAACACCAACCATTGATGATTAGGGAGAACCATCATCATTAAGAAATTAACAGAACTTGCGCGACGCGCATTTTCAGACAAAAAGACAGTTAAAAATACATCGGTTCTGCCGCCGCTGCGCGTTATCCCCAGAGATGAACATCCGATATCCCGTAAAGACATTAGTCCCAACGCGCTTAAGGTGCTTTACCGGTTACATAATGCCGGTTTTGACGCTTATCTGGTTGGCGGGTGTGTACGCGACCTGTTATTGGGGTTGCAACCGAAAGATTTTGACGTAACCACCAATGCTACCCCCGAAGAAGTTAAAAAGTTATTCCGCAACTGCCGTTTGATCGGTCGTCGATTCCGACTAGCACATATTTTATTCGGTCGTGAGATTATCGAGGTAGCAACTTTTCGTGGTCATCATAACGAAGATGACGAGAGCCATGCCAAAATCGCGCAACAAGATGAGCATGGGCAGCTAGTGCGTGACAACGTCTATGGCAGCATCGAAGAGGACGCCGAACGTCGTGATTTCACAGTCAATGCGTTGTACTACAACATTGCAGATTTTTGCATTTACGACTTTGCCAACGGCGTCGCAGATATCGAAGCCGGGGTATTAAAGTTAATCGGCGACCCTGAAATACGCTATCGTGAAGATCCCGTGCGAATGCTGCGAGCCGTTCGGTTTGCCACTAAATTGAATATGGCACTAGCTGACGATGTCCGCCTGCCCATCAAGTCGCTTGCCGGATTATTAAAGAACATTCCGCCAGCGCGTCTGTTTGATGAGTTTTTAAAATTATTTATGGCCGGTCGTGCACAAGCTAACTTCGATATGATGTGCGAATTTCAGTTATTTCAACAGTTATTCCCCATATTAAAAAGTTATCTGGATACAGCAGATGCTCCCCCCGTAAAAATGCTACGCAAAGCTTTTGCCGACACCGATAAACGCGTAATTAATGAGCAACGCGTTACACCGGCGTACCTTGTAGCCGTATTACTTTGGTGGCCATTGCAAGCTCGCCGCGAGCAATTGCAAAACGAGGGTGGGCTGCCGCCAATGGATGCCATTAATATAGGCAGTGCTGACGTTGTTCATCGTCAATCACAAACTATGGCAATTCCTAAACGATTCAGTTTAACGGCGCGTGATATTTGGCAAATGCAGCTGCGCCTGCAAAACACCCGCGGAGCCCGTGCTAAAAAGGCCTTAGAGCAAAGTAAATTCCGCGCAGGCTATGATTTCCTGATGTTGCGCCAGGCATGTTCGGCGCCTATGCCCGGCGAGGACTTGCCGGCACTGGCGAAGTTCTGGACTAACGCCCAGAATGATCCGAATTTGGTGCAGAATAATGCGCAACCTAAAGGTAAGAAGCGACCTACCCGCCGGCGTCGTGGCGGACGTTCCCGAGGCCGCCAGAACACCGAACGGGCACCAAAAAATGACTAACGCTGTAGTCGCGCTGGGGGCAAACTTAGGTTCGCCCCGGCAACAAATTATTGATGCCTTGAGGGCGATTAAGAGCCAGCCTGAATTTAGCTTACTGGATGTATCGTCTATTTACAGCAGTCCGCCCATGGGGCCACCTGATCAGCCGGACTACATGAATGCGGTTTGTATTATTAGCAGCAACATCGGTGCTGCTGACACATTAGCCACTTTGCATAATATTGAAGATAGTTTTGGCCGCACGCGAACGCGCCACTGGGGCGAGCGCACGCTGGACTTAGATCTGATACTGTTTGGTGACCAGCGTTCCGATGCTGATTCACTTCGGTTACCCCACCCCGGACTTTATCAACGAAATTTCGTTCTGCTTCCACTAGCCGAAATTGCTGCCGATCTGACATTACCCAACGGCGATAGTGCCCAACAACAAGCTCAGCGTGTTACCGAAGAGGGGCTAACTGTGGTACTTTTAAGAGATAAATTAAAACAACAACTGGGCTAAGGAGCGAATGATGGCAACAATGACCATTTCAGCGCTGCAAAAAATGAAACAGCAGGGACAGAAAATTGCTTCATTGACCGCATACGATGCCAGCTTTGCCAAATTAATGACAACCGAAGGTGTTGATTTTATGCTGGTAGGTGACTCTCTCGGCAATGTCATGCAGGGCTTAGATTCCACCGTCCCGGTGACCATGGAACACATGGTTTATCACACGACTTTAGTCCGCCGCGGCGCCCCCGATGCTTTTGTTATGGCAGATATGCCATTTATGAGTTATTCAACCCCATCTCAGACCTATGACAACGCCGCGCAGTTAATGCAAGCCGGCGCTAACATGGTAAAGCTTGAGGGCGGTAGCTGGTTAATAGATACCATTAAAGGCCTGACAACCCGCGGCGTGCCGGTATGCGCGCACCTCGGCTTATTGCCGCAATCTGTCAATGTACTGGGCGGTTACAAAGTACAGGGCAAACAGCAGCAACAGGCCGACGATACACTCGAGCAGGCATTGGCATTAGAACAAGCGGGCGCACAACTGTTAGTGCTTGAATGCGTGCCAGCAGCTTTGGGCAAGCGTATTTCAGAGGCATTAACCATACCAACGATAGGTATTGGTGCAGGCCCCGACACTGATGGTCAAATCTTGGTTATGCATGATATGTTAGGGATTAACAGCGATTACCTGCCTAAGTTCGCCAAGAACTTTTTGGCCGAGAGCGGATCATTAGCCGGCGCGTTCAGTACCTATGTTGAACAAGTCAGAGATGGCGCTTTCCCTGGCCCCGAGCATTGTTATAAGTAAGAACTACAAGGTCATTAGCTATGCGCTTATTAAAGAATTTAGCAAACCTGCGCCAGTGGCGGGGGCAGCAACAAGGCTCTGTAGCGTTAGTGCCCACCATGGGTAACTTGCACGAGGGTCACCTGACGTTGGTTAAGCGCGCACAGCAACACGCTGACGTTGTTGTGGTTAGTATTTTTGTTAACCCAATGCAATTTGGCGCGAACGAAGATCTTGATAGTTATCCGCGAACCCTTGAGCAGGATTGCCGTGCCCTTGAAGCGCTTGGCGTTAATGCCGTATTTACTCCACAAGTTGAGGATATGTATCCGCGCGGCATGGATCAACAAACCCGAATCGAGGTGCCCGGCATCAGCGATATTTTGTGCGGCGCAAATCGCCCGGGCCATTTTGTTGGCGTTGCTACGGTGGTTTGCAAACTCTTCAACATGGTACAGCCGCAATTTGCCGTATTCGGCGAAAAAGACTTCCAACAATTACAGGTCATTCGCTTAATGACGCAGGACTTGAGCTTACCTATTGATATCATAGGCGTGCCAACAGCACGGGCTGAAACTGGACTCGCACTAAGTTCTCGTAACGTTTACCTGTCCGAATCACAACGCAAACAAGCCTCGGTCATATACAGAACGCTAGCCGGCATTGCTGAAAAAATAGACGCGGGGACGTCAGTAGAAGCTGCTCGTCAGTGGGCCGTAACAGAACTGGAAACTGCAGGTTTTGCTATCGACTATGTTGAAATTCGCAATGCCAATAATCTGCAGCCAGCCTCAGCAACCTCTGGTCGCTTAGTTGCTTTAATTGCGGCTAAATTAGGTAGCACGCGCCTTATCGATAACTTAGTTATCAATAAGGATCATCCCTAATTCGCGCATCTCGGTATGTAATGCACCTCTTAAGCTGGTCGCTTTTTGGGCAATCTCACGCTGTTCGTCAATAATCTCTTGCAGCATGACTTCTGTGGTTAACGGGTTGGCCAACACCACTCTGAAGACCACGCTGGGCTCGTGATAGTATTGTGATGGCGTGAGCTTTGTGCGTGATACAAAAGAACGACCATTTTCACGTTGGCGCTTCTGAATATAGCGAGTCAGTGCATTCAAATGTGGCGTTAAGCGCTCAATTTGATCAGCAGTAGCGGTCTTCATCGCCTGCTTAACTTTCGCCGGCACAAAGCGGTAAGTCAATAAACACAGCTCAGGTTCGGTGATCACCTCAAAATCATTTTGTTCAGCGATCAACTGAGCAAAATAACGGGCTTTTTTCAGGCTATTGTTGATCAGTAATTCGTAGCCCCTGCGGCCAATGACGTGCATAGCCGAGAACACCATCATAGCCATACCGGCACGCGAACCTTCCATCGAATGCGAGCCTAAGTCTTTAGAGCCCTGGCGTATAATATATTCTGCATGGTGTTCAATTGATTTAACTAAAGAAGGATTCTTAAATAACACCATGCCCGCGCCCATTGGTACGTACATCTGTTTATGCGCATCAATGGTCACACTATCAGCTTGCTCGATTCCGTTAAGCAAGTGGCGATAATCATTAGACAGCAAGGTCGCCCCACCCCAGGCCGCGTCAACATGAAAATGGGCGTCAATCTCGCCGGCGACTTGCGCCATCTCCGCGAGCGGATCGATATGTCCGGTCTCGGTGGTGCCGGCTACCCCAACAATAGCTAGTACACGGCCGCCCTCACTGGCAACTTTTTCACAAGTCGAGCGTAATGCATCAATCTTAATTCGGTTATTTTCATCAGTTGCCACCGATACCAGATTGCGTCGACCGATACCGAGTACGTCTGCTGCTTTAGCTAATGAATAGTGACCTCGCTCAGAGACTAAAACGACTAATTTTTTAAAGCCATAGTGCGCCAGCCCGGCTGCTAATCCATCGGCAGCGATACCGGCAAAGTCGCCATCAGCTTTTAATAGCCGATTGCGAGCCACCCATAGCGCAGTCATATTGGCGACGGTACCGCCTGAGCAAAATGCACCAAGAGAGTGCTGGGCACTGTGCATCCAGCGGTTGTAAAATCCGGCATCCTGTTGATAGATCAAATGGTGCAACATGCCAATAACGTTGCGCTCTAATGGCGTGAAGGCCTTAGACGTTTCAATCTTAACCAGGTTTTGATTTAAGCCGACCATCAACTTGGCCAGCGGCAATAAGAAATACGGCAATGCCGATGTCATGTGTCCAATAAACTTCGGCGACGCCGTGTGCACTGAATGCGCGACTAATTTATTAAGCAAAAACTCGGTATGCTCGGATACGAACTGCGGATCTTCCGGGATGTTAGCTTGATCGAAGTCGCGTTCGATTTCCTGCAGCGGTTTTTCGCGGGCTACGATGTGGTCACCGAGGAACCCCATCAAATTCTCAGACAGGTGGCGCTCAATTTTGCCCAATGTCGAGTCTGGCGCTTCGGGAATAGTAAAAATACGATAAAGCGCCTGCTGGCTGACCTCAGCAATTTGCTTGTCATCCGTATCAAACAACTCGGTTTCTAATTTAGAACGATTGGTCAATGGAATCCTCTCTTAACTCTGATGTCGCTTAGTTCAGAGCATTTAAATCGGCGGTCAGCTGCCATAAGGACTGTCCACTGTCTTGGTATTTGCGCTCAAACGGAGTCATTGGCGCGGTATTGTGCATGTCCAATAGCGAAATACCCGTTTTTATACGGGACAAGCTTAAAGCCTCGGCGACTTCCAGTAAATAGGTGCTCCAGTTCGAACGCAGCGTCAGTTGCCCACCCAATTTAACCAGGTAGGGCCAAACAGGCGAACCATGCCAGCGACGTGCTAAATGCGCTGCTTTTGGCCAGGGATTTGGGTACAGCAAAAAGTGCTGGCTAATCTGCCAGTTAGCGTTGCAAGCTAAGCGCCAGAAATCCAGCAAGTCAGCACGCAACACATAGTAGCGTTCGCCATGACCACCCTGTTGATAATTGCTGTGCTTATCGATGCGATGAGCCGACTTATCCACACCGATAACCAGAGCATCGGGATGTTGCTGCGCAATAACTGCCGTACTCTCACCAACACCACAACAGGAATCCAGAATTAACGGACCTTGCCATTCACTTACCAACGCATTGACTTCATCAAATGCGGTTTGGTTATGAGCCTGGATTGGCTTTTTAAACTCGCTGTTTAAGTGCCGCGAAACAACCGCTTTAACGTCCTCATGTGGCCCTGTTTGGTTTGAGTGAACCGGGCGTGCCTGAGTATTCACGAACGTATACCTATGCCTTTTTCAAGTAAATAGTATGCAAGCGCAAAAAACACCACATTAAAGCCAACTAGTACCGTCATTGCTGTCGCAATACCGACATCCGACTGCCCCAGAAAACCATAACGAAAGCCGTTAACCATATAGAGAATGGGGTTAGCCATGGACACTTTCTGCCAAACATCCGGCAGTAAACTTACCGAATAAAAAACACCGCCCAGGTATGTTAACGGCGTAAGCACAAATGTCGGTACAATCGAAATATCATCGAATGTTTTACCAAATACGCCATTAATCAGGCCGCCCAGAGCAAACAAACTAGAAGTTAAAAAAACAGTCAACACGACGTAGCCAAAATGCGCCATCTGAATATCAACAAACGCAAATGAAACCAGTGTAACAATAACCGCTACGATCATCGCGCGCGCCATACCGCCACCAACATAACCCATAATAATGGCTGCTGTTGGCACCGGCGACACCAGCATTTCTTCGATATTGCGCTGAAACTTAGCGCTAAAAAACGACGAAGCTACGTTGGAATATGAATTGGTAATGACCGACATCATAATCAGCCCGGGAACGATAAACTCCATGTAGGTTACACCGCTCATCGTGCCGATACGCTCGCCGACGATGCTGCCAAAAATGATGAAGTAAAGTGTCATGGTGATGGCTGGCGGCACTAAGGTCTGGATCCAAATACGCAGAAATCGTGTGCATTCTTTTATCCAGATTGTCTTTAATGCAATAAAATTTGACGACATGTAGCTCATGCTTTGTCTCCTCCCTGACCGCGGCCTTTTTCAACCATCGATACAAACAACTCCTCTAACCGGTTTGCTTTGTTGCGCATCGACAATACTTTTACTTCAGCACGACTCAATTGCTCAAACACGCCGTTTAGGCCGGCATTTTTATCGACATCGACTTCCAACGTATTATTGTCTTTCCAGCGATGTTCGAAGCCTTCTATAACGGGCTCCTGGTGCTCATCTTCTAAATCAAGCACAAAGGTTTCTGTATTCAATTGCGCCAGCAATCGTTTCATCGAGGTATTCTCAACAATTCTTCCGGCGTCGATGATACCGATATTTCGACACAACATTTCTGCTTCTTCCAGATAGTGAGTGGTCAAAATAATGGTGATACCTTCTTGGTTAATCTGTGTCAGGTAATCCCACATCGAACGTCGCAGTTCGATATCGACCCCTGCAGTGGGCTCATCTAGTATCAGTAGCTTGGGTTCATGCAGCAATGCACGGGCGATCATTAAGCGGCGCTTCATGCCACCGGATAATGACCGTGCGGGCTCATCTCGTTTGTCCCACAATCCCAGTTGGCTGAGATACTTTTCTGCACGTTGGTATGCTAATTTTCTGGGAACACCGTAGTATCCCGCCTGATTAACTACGATTTGGCGAACCGTTTCGAACTGATTAAAGTTAAATTCCTGTGGCACCAGACCAATCTGACGTTTTAGCTCCGTCAATTGTGTATCAAGGTCATAACCAAAAACCTTCACGCTACCGCTGGTTTTATTAACTAATGACGAGATAATCCCGATAGTCGTTGATTTACCGGCTCCGTTAGGACCAAGAAGCGCATAAAAATCGCCTTCTTCAACAACTAAATCGATGCCCTTTAGCGCCTCAAATCCACCACCATAGACTTTACGCAACTCCGAAATTTCTAATGCTTTCATCGGCTAAAATGACTCCTTTGCGTTGCCGTAACCCCAGCGCCTGACGAGATTCTGCTCAAGACCCAGATGGTCGAGCATCCGCGCTACCATAAAATCAATGAGATCATCAATCGATTGCGGTTGATGATAAAACCCCGGTGATGCCGGCATAACCGTCACCCCCAGCTGACTCAGCTGCAGCATATTTTGCAGGTGCAAAGTAGAGAGTGGTGCTTCTCTTGGCACCACAATTAATTGCCCGCGCTCTTTCATTACCACGTCAGCCGCACGTTCAATCAACGTATTACTGCTGCCGGTAGCCAGCGCCGATAACGTACTGGTCGAACAGGGGCATATTATCATACGCTTAGGGGCCGCTGATCCAGACGCGACGGGCGAAAACCAATCTTCCTTACTGTAAACGTTAAGCTGCTGCGAACTCAGTACACAACCACGCTGAGTAAAATAATCAACTAACTGCTCAGCGGCTTGCTGCGGCGCTGCTGACAACTTTAGATTTTGCTCTGTTGCCAACACCACCCGAGCGGCACTTGAAATAAGCAACAGCACTTTTTGTTTTTGCGCCAGCAAGCACTCGATAAGCCGCAACCCATAAGGGGCGCCCGACGCTCCGGTTATTGCGACTGTAATGCGATTATCTGTCATCCAGGTTCCTTTCGCTCAATGCGTCAATTAACTTGTGGTGCAATCCACCGAAACTGCCATTACTCATTATAACAATAGCGTCCTCAGCCTCTACGTTCGCTATTACGGCCGCAACTAATTCATCTACCGTTGCGGCTATGGTGGCTCCCGGTAAGTGCTCAGTTAAATTCCAGCTAATGTTATCGGGTTGCAGTACAAACTGCTGATCCGCTAATGACAACGCATCCGCCAACTGATTGGCATGCACACCAAGCTTCATGGTATTCGAACGCGGTTCCAGTACCGCTATAACGCGACCACTGTGGTGCGATTTGGCGGCCGTTAATGTTGTCTTTACTGCGGTCGGATGGTGGGCGAAGTCGTCATAAACCTTAATGCCATCAACATCTGTCAGTAGTTCCATTCTGCGTTTAGGCGACTTAAAACGAGCTAATGCCGTTGCACTTAATGATGCATCCACACCGACATGGCGGGCCGCTAGCATTGCCATTGCTGCGTTGTGCGCATTATGCTCTCCGATAAGTTGCCAATTAACATCAGCTGTCGTGGTTTTATCGCGGCTGGCAAGCGTAAATTGGCTGGCATCACCATTGCCAATATTGACCTGCCAATCCCCCCCGTTACCCACGGTAACAGTCTCGCTCCAGCACCCCTGCTCAATAACCTGTTCTATTACTGCATCATTTGCCGGTACGATCACTTGGCCGGTGTCAGGAACAATTCTTAACAGATGCGCAAACTGACGTTGTATTGCTGACAAGTCATCAAAAATATCAGCATGGTCAAATTCAAGGTTATTGATAATCAATGTATCCGGACTGTAATGAACGAATTTAGATCGTTTATCAAAGAATGCGGTGTCATATTCATCTGCTTCGATAACAAAGAATTGTGAGTCAGTAACCCGTGCACTGATGCCAAAGTTTTCTGGCACGCCGCCAATCATAAAGCCCGGATTGTAACCCGCTGACTCGAGTATCCAGGCCAGCATGCTGGCGGTGGTTGTCTTACCGTGCGTACCGGATACCGCTAAAACCCAGTGATTTCGCAGTACTTCGTCATGCAGCCATTGCGCTCCCGAGATATAGCGCATACGGTCACGCAATACTTTTTCAACTTCTGGGTTACCGCGGCTTAGCGCATTACCAACAATGACCAAATCGGGCTGCGGTACCAAATTGTTCTCGTTATAGCCGGCCATTAAGGTAATACCCAAGCTCTCTAACTGCGTGCTCATGGGCGGGTAGACATTAGCATCGGAACCACTAACTTGATGGCCCAGTTGTTTAGCAATGGCAGCAATACCGCCCATAAAGGTGCCGCAAATACCGACAATGTGAATATGCATGATAGTATTTATGTTAATTCTTAACGATGACCAAAGTGTATCATTGTCCGCTACACAGAGCAGGATTTTTGCGCAAAAATAAGGTATCATTTGCGCCCTGTTAACACACAGTGACCAGGTATACAGAGGCAACCATGAAACGTTTACTGCCAACCCTACGCGCAGACCAAACCAGCGAATCATTAATCTCGGTGATTAATACGATTCAAATCGCAGCAAAAGAAATTTCTTTTCGCTTGCATCAGGGAGCGCTAGCCGGCGTTCTGGGCTCAACACTTGATGAGAATATTCAGGGTGAGACCCAAAAGAAGCTCGATGTGGTTGCCAACCAACTACTCAAGACGCTACTACTCGAATCACCGAATGTTCATGCCATAGCTTCTGAAGAAGAAGACTCTATCGTAGTAAGCCCCAACTCGGGTCACTACCTGGTCGCTTTTGATCCTTTAGACGGCAGCTCAAATATTGATATCAACGGCGCCGTTGGCACGATTTTTTCGATTTTGCGCAAACCAGAAGGCGAAGAGACCGGCGAGTCTATGTTTCTGCAGCCGGGCAAAGCTCAGGTTGCAGCAGGCTATATTATCTATGGCCCCGCGACGATGATGGTACTGACAACGGGTAAGGACGTGAGGACATTTACCTTAGACCAAACCGTTGGAGAATTCCTGCTAACCAAAGAACGGGCGGAAATTCCCCGCTCAACCAAAGAATTTGCCATCAACATGTCAAATCAACGCCACTGGTCGACCCCTATTAGCGAGTACATAGCCGATTTACTTAAAGGCGAAACAGGTCCGCGCAAGAAAAACTTTAATATGCGCTGGAATGCCGCAATGGTGTCGGATGTGCACCGCATTATTACCCGCGGCGGTTTGTTTACGTATCCCTGGGATGCCCGTAACGAAAAGAAACCGTTTAAACTCCGGTTAATGTACGAGGCAGCGCCGATGGCGTTGTTAATAGAGAAGGCCGGTGGCAAAGCCAGTGACGGTTATCAGCGCATTCTGGATATTGTCCCCAATGATATCCATCAGCGTATCGGTGTGGTGCTGGGATCAGCGGCCGAAGTCGATAAATGCCTTGAGTATCACGCTCGTCACAGCAAACCTTTTTAACAGACACGACATAGACTAATGCAGGGTTGCGCGGGATCGCGGAGAAGCTATAATCGCGCAACATTGTTTACTTTTTTACTTATCAAAACATAGGAAGTCATCATGAGCTTAGGAAACGTTCCTGCAGGGAGTAACCTGCCTGACGAAGTTAACGTTATTATCGAAATCCCGGCAAATGCGGATCCAATCAAGTACGAAGTGGATAAAGATACCGGAACGCTTTGGGTTGACCGTTTTATGGCGACGCCTATGTTTTATCCGTGCAATTACGGTTTTGTTAACCACACCTTGTCTTTGGATGGTGACCCGGTAGACGTGTTGGTGCCAACACCTTACCCGCTGCAGGCCGGCTCTGTAATTAAGTGTCGTCCGGTTGGCGTACTGAAAATGAGCGACGAATCTGGTGAAGATGCCAAGGTTATCGCGGTGCCAGTCAGTAAACTGTCTAAAGAGTACGACCATATTCAGGACGTTAATGACTTACCTGAGTTGCTTCGCTCACAAATCACTCACTTTTTTGAGCGCTACAAAGAGCTGGAAAAAGGCAAATGGGTTAAAGTTGAAGGCTGGGGCGACGTTAACGCAGCAAAAGAAGAAATCAAATCATCTTTTGAACGTGCTCAAAAGTAGTCACTGTTAGCTTATGTCCGCTGCCATTGAGCTCGATAAAGTTCGGTTTAGCTGGTCTTCGCAAGCGCCAATAATCGATATAGAGCACTGGCGTGTCGATTATGGCGATACGCTTTTATTGCGAGGCGCCAGTGGCAGCGGAAAATCAACATTGTTATCGCTGCTGGCCGGCATTAATAAGCCTCAGCGCGGTGAAATTTGTTTGCTCGGAAGCGATATCACCCGATTAAGTGCTCGCCAGCGAGATAAATTTCGTGCCGATCATATCGGCTACATCTTTCAGCAATTTAATTTGCTCCCCTACCTGAGTGCACACGAAAACGTGCTACTGGGCGTTCATTTTTCTGCACTCCGACGTCAGCGATTAACTCAGTCAGCTACGCAAACAGCGACCGATTACCTAACCCGCCTGGGATTGTCAAAACAGCAGCAACAGCAACCCGCTGCTGTTCTAAGTGTCGGTCAACAGCAGCGGGTTGCGGCTGCCCGTGCACTGATTGGCGCACCCGAAATACTCATTGCCGATGAGCCAACGTCTGCGTTAGATACCGAGCATCGCGATGTATTTATTAAGCTCCTACTAGAGCTTAGCCAGGCAAATAACACCACCGTTGTGTTTGTAACCCATGATGCAACGCTGGCAGGGCACTTTAATACCCACACAGAATTAAGCCAGTTAAATCCTTTACCGCAGACTGCCTCTGCCGGAGGTAACAATGTTTAAGCTGGCTTTAAAAAGTCTGTTGAACCGCAAAACTAGTGTCATCCTGACGGTTGTCGCAATTGCGGTTAGCGTTGCTTTGCTATTAGCAGTTGAGCGGGTCAAGGAACAAGTACAGCAAAACTTTGCCAACACGGTGTCCGGAACCGACCTGATCATTGGCCCACGAAGCAGTCAAACACAGCTGTTACTGGCATCAATTTTCCACATCGGTAGCATGACCAACGCGATGAGCTGGGATAGCTACGAAAATATTGCCGGCCGGGATGAGGTCGACTGGGCTGTACCAATATCGCTGGGTGATAGCGTTCAGGGCTTACCCGTGGTCGCCACCACAGAAGGCTACGTTAAACATTATCGTTACGCTGATAAACAAACGTTAAATGTGATTCAGGGACGATGGTTTGCTGACAATGAGCAAGCTATTCTGGGGGCAGAGGCGGCTAAAACTCTGGGACTAGCTGTCGGTGACCAATTAACCATAGCGCACGGCAGTGGTGGTTTAAGCTTTAGCGAGCACGACCAGCATCCGATTGCTGTCGTCGGTGTATTAGCACGAACGGGTACGCCGGTTGACCAAGCAGTGTTTGTCAGCCTGGAGACCATAGAAACTGTACACGGCATTGAACCAGGCGCTACGGAACATGCCAAAGATCATCATCACGAGGGGCATGAACACCCGGCAGAAAGCATTACAGCTGCACTGCTAGGCTTAAAAGTTAAACCGCTAGCGTTGCGTTTACAGCGCGAAATAAATACCTACGAAAAAGAACCCCTGACTGCGTTGATGCCTGGAATGACGCTACAACAATTATGGAAGACGTTGAACGTATTTGAACAAACCCTAAACGGGATGTCTGCGATTGTGGTACTTATCGGACTTATTGGCATGCTGACCATTCTGTTGGCCAGCCTGCGCGAACGACGCCGTGAAATGGCGGTCTTACGCGCAGTAGGGGCAGGCCCGCTGACGCTATTTTCTTTACTCGTAACCGAAGCCGTATTGGTCACGTTATTCGCAACCTTCGCCGGCTTAGCCTTACTGTATACTTTACAATGGTCTTTGATGGACTTTATTCACAGCCAAACAGGCATACTGTTTAGCTTAAATTTACCCACGCCTGCCGAATGGTGGCGAATGGGGTTAGTGGTTATCGCGGGATTTCTGTTAAGTTTAATCCCAGCCTGGCGAGCTTATCGCCAATCACTTTCGGATGGATTAACGGTGAAAGTATGACGTTATTAAAAAAGCTCAGCACTTTATTGGCACTGGGTCTGGTGCTGGCATTACCGGTTAGCGCTGCAGAAAAAATTGGCTGGAAGGATCTTCTGCCTGACGGATTTACACCGCCTCCTGTGCGTCCGCAATCCTATTATGATGCCAACCCTGAGGCCGACAAACAATCGCATCTCGACGCTCCCGTGGTGGAGTCTCTTGATGGCAAAAAGGTTCGTATTCCCGGTTACGTGGTGCAGTTAGAAGGCAACGCAGATGCGGTAACAGAGTTTCTGTTAGTCCCTTATTTTGGTGCTTGTGTCCACGTACCGCCACCACCGCCTAACCAGATTATTCACGTTGTATACGAACAAGGCGTACCTTACGAGCACACCTACGATGCAGTCTGGATTGAGGGTACGATAAAGACACAACGTACCGAAGGCGAGTTAGCCGTTACCGGATACTCAATGACTGCAGACAGCGTCGAAGTTTATCAATAAGTTCACTTGTTGTTAGTCTGATGCTGCAGATGAGCTCAGGCTAACACAATCGCCATTCTCCCGTTCCAGCAGCTTCATCAGTTGCTCGGCAGGCATAGGGCGCGCGAAGTAATAGCCTTGTGCTTCTGCACACTGTAACCGTGTAAAGTATTCCAGTTGCTGTTGGTCTTCAATACCTTCGGCAACAATACCCAGCCCCAGGCGGTGTGCCATATCAACTATAGTCTCGATAATGATTCTGCCGCTATCTTGCGAGGAATTATGAACAAATGTTTTGTCAATTTTTAACCGGTCCAACGGTAACTTCTGTAGGTAACTCAAGGATGAAAAGCCTACGCCGAAATCATCAATTGCTACGTGAATACCTTGTTGCTTTAAGCGGTATAAAATATCAGCGACAAAGTCAGGATCTTCCATCACAATACTTTCGGTGATTTCTAGTTCCAGGCGGTCCGCATTAACTTGGTGATTATTAAGCTGTTGCTCTATGAGTTCGGGAAAGTCACGCATACGAAATTGCGGCACCGAAACGTTAACTGCAATACGAATATTATTATAGTCACGTTCGTTAAAACGTCTAATTTGCTGACAGGCTTCTTCGATTACCCAGGCACCGATATCAACTATCAGGCCGGAGTACTCTGCCAATGGAATAAACTCTGCCGGACTAATAAAACTACCGTCACTTTGCGGCCAACGCAGCAGCGACTCTACACCAATAATGCAACCCGTGTTCAAATCAACCTGAGGCTGATACCAGACCTCGAGTTTGCGTGCAGCAAAATCTGCTCGCAAACGCCGCACCATATGCAGACGCCGTTGCGTTTCTTCTTCCATGTATGGGCGATAATAATTAAAGCGCTCAAAAGAGTTCTTTTTGGCGTTTTTAAGCGCAATATAAACCTGTTTCAATAAACCTTTGCCATTGGCTTGCTCCGGATTTTCACCGGAGGTAAAACCGGACGTAATACTAAGCGGTATATAATGCTCACCAGCTCGGAATGGCAGTTTAAACAGTTCATTAAGGTTTTGTGGGGATACTAAATTGACCGGACCAATCAGACCAAACACATCGGCTGCAATTCGCGCAACAAAGATATCTTCACCCAGCTGCTCAGTTAAGCGAAGCGCCACTGAACGAAGTAATGCGTTGCCCACATCCTGTCCTAACCCGTCATTAACGTCAGAAAAATGGTCGATATCGACGATGGCTGCAACCTGGTTTTTGTTAGGGTACTCGGATAATTGCTGCAACTTACGAGTAAACTCTGCTCGGTTAGCAATACCCGTTAATGGATCGAGATAGGCTGCCGAGCGAAGCTCCTCAAAAAGGTTGGCATTTTCGAAACCAACGGCGATATTGGCTAAAAAGACTTCCAGTAATTCCTGATCATAATTTTCAATCGACTCAGAGGTCTCAATATAAGCCGCGGCCTGATGCTCCTGGCCGTCAATAAAGAACACCGTGGCTCCTTCAAGCTGAATATGTCTTCGCTCGATAAGACAACGTTGCACGCCTTGCTCGATACGCTGAGACTCTAGCGACCGAAGGGTTTTATTAATACTCCCGGCAAAATGCCCCGCAGCGCCCAATACAATAATTTCATTATCCTTGTCCGGCGCCCTGGCACCAACAATTCCCTCAGCTCGCAAACCTAATAGAGATGCTAACTGAGTCACAACCCCCTCGGAAAAATTAACAATGGAATGTTTTTCCATTAAGTTTGAGGCTGAATGAATGATTTTTCTTAGTCCGCGGCGATTCTCATTAATCGTTCGTAATTGCTGGTATGAGCGGATGGCAGAAAATACAGTGGTCAACAAACGGCTACGGGTGAGTTCCGTTTTGGTCTTGTAATCATTGATGTCGTAACTTTTTACGACGCTTTCTTCGGGCGCGTAACCAGGCTGACCGGTACGCAAAACAATCCGAACTTCGTCATTATTAAGCTCTTCGCGTATTGCTTTAGCGACATTCAGGCCTGCATCATCAGTTTCCATCACGACATCAAGCAACACCATTGCAATGTCATCATGATCCGTCAGCGCATCTAATGCCTCTTCACCGCTGTAAGCATGCAGAAACTCAAGTGTTCGGTTGGCAATAATCACGTCAGAGAGCGCCATCTTGGTGACAGCATGAATCTCCTGATCGTCATCAACGATCAGGAGTTTCCAAACACCTTCTGTAAGTTCCCCGGGCAGTTCTTCAGGGTCATCATTTAAGAAGAGTGGCTCATCGTGGTTACTGCTCATTAAATACCAGCTGCCTTTTATTAACCCATAACGTTAACAATCTAGCTACAACTGGATGTGACTGCAAGCGCTAATCGTTAGAAATGTATATCTAACGCGACAAATGGGCCATCAAAATTAAGATCGGAATAAATACCATCGACATCGTCTAGCTCGACACGCATAGAGCGGTAACCTGCACTGACACTCATATCAATGGCTAAGTTATCAACAAAACGGTACTCCAGAGCCGCTTGAACGTCATGCAGGCTACTGTCATCAAAGCTAACCGCCTTCGCTTCGCTGGTTACCGTCCAGTTAGTGAAAGGCAAGCCGACTCTTGCCGCCGCATACGCGGTCGGTACTACGCCCGAAAAGCTCACTGACTCAATAATATCGCCGTAAATAACCTCTGCTTCACCGTCGAATTTTTTGCCGTTAATGCCAACGTCGATCGCTATGATATCGTTATCGAAAATTTCGTAGTACAAGGTGTAATCGGTATTGTCGAAATTCCCTGCGCTCATGCCATGTGGGCTATCAACCTCAAGGCTATTTTGCTGTATTTTCAAGTTAGGTACTAAGGGGACAGGATGTTCTAGCGCTGCATAAAAGCTTGTCATGGTGTCATCGTTGTCGATGTAATAAGGGGATATATCTGAACCGATGCCATAACGCCCATCGTAATCAGCTTGCCACCCCTGAGCACCAATATAAAGTCCCAACACGGTGTCGGCTGACGCTACCGTAGGAGCCGCCGCAAATGCTGCTGACAGTATTGCAACACTTAATTTTTTCATCATAACTCCGTTTAACCTTCCGCTAGTAAATTTCGCAAATCGATCAGCGCTGCATTCGCGCGCGATAAATAATTAGCCATCACTAATGAGTGGTTAGCCAATAAACCAAAGCCCGAGCCATTTAATACCATCGGGCTCCAGATAGCTTGTTGCGAAGACTCTAACTCTTTTATTATCTGCTGCAAGCTTATTAACGCATTTTTATTATTCAGTACATCAGCGAAATCTAATTCAACCGCTTTTAGGTAATGTAGTACAGCCCAACTGGCTCCCCTGGCTTCGTAAAACACGTTATCAATTTCCCACCAACTGGTCTTACTGTTCATTACCTGAGGCGTCGGTGTAGACTGTGAGGAGCTCACATCCCCGGCTAATGAAACGTCGGTTTCGACTCGGGCTACACTTGCGCTTAACCGTCTCGATAACGATCCCAGTCGTTTCTCGACTTCTTGTATATAGCGCCTTAAATTATCAGAACGTGCATAGAATTGAGCCGAATGATCATTAGGATCTGCAAGCGCCAATCGATACTGACTTAACTCTTTAACAACGGTTTGATATTCGTTTTCTGCAGTAGGTGCAAACCAGCTTTGATGATCGATATTCATCGCCGGTTGTGCGGTTGTTAGATTTGGGTTTTCAACCGACTGCGACTGCGAGCGGCTAAAGTCATTACGTAGTGATAACAAAATATCACGGGTCATTTGAATAACGCCAAACTCCCATGCCGGAATGTTATCGAGCAAGCTGGTCGGCGGTAAAATATCGTTGCTCATGTAGCCGCCGCGCTTATCGGTTAGGGTGTTGGTAACTCGAATAACAGCAGTGGTGGTAGCGAAACCCTTTACCGGCTCTAGTTTTAACTGCTGCGCTTGCTGCTCAACCGCTTGTTGTACTGAAAATTGTTCGGGTTCTTTGCTTAGTATCCATCCCAATAGCCAAAGTAAGACAACCACAATCAGCAACGAATAGGTTACCCAGCGCCATGGGATATGAGCAAATCGACTACTTGCATCCTTCATTAAGGTTTCCTTATGCCAACATCAAGAGTTTGTTGTGTTCCATCAGCAAAGTCTAGCACAATGTGGAGCATTCCATTCTCTTGCAATGGTTGCTTTAGGCCCATCAACATTACGTGATAGCCACCTGGCTGCATAATTAACGATTCGCCCGGCGATATAATTTTTGATGGAACATGCTCCATTCTCATCATGCCGTCAGCATGAATGTGTGTATGCAGCTCAGTAACCTTAGCTACTTCGCTGGACATGCCGACTAATGTTACTGCATCATCGCCTGTGTTTTTCAGGCTCAGATAGGCAGCGCCATTAGCCGCTCCGGGAATCGATGCCCGCGCCCAGCCATCAGTCATAACAAGCTCGGCCGTATTGCCCATAAAAGAAATGCAGGCGGTGAACAGTAATAAAATTGTCTTTCTCATCTTTTGTCTCTTTAGTAACCCTGCGGTTATACAGTTTTGCGTGGACTCCTAAAGACAAAGTACAACACTAAGACGCAGAGTACTAGTGGCCAGAACAAGCCGATACCTGTAAATATCAACGCTAACAACGCGGCTCCTAAACCGAGCAGTACACTACCGAACAAGGTCATTACCAGGAAGAAAACCAAGCCTACGATAGCCAGGCTGAAAACTATAGAAATAGCAAACTCAATAACAGAACCGATGGCAAAGCCTAGTGTTGAAAGTATTTCCGGAGCAAAGAATAACACCAATACTGTGATGACAGCGATTGCGATAATTTGATTACGTGACATAGACACCTCATTAAAACTAATCGTTACAGGTCATCACCTTCAATTTTAATGCCAAGTTAATATTACCATAATTCAAGAACTTACAATTCATTAACCCGCGCTAAATCGTGGATTTAGCGAATTAAATAAAAAAGCCGCCACAAAGTGGCGGCTTTCGTTAAACTATACCTGACATTAAAATGTGTATTCGAGCTCCGTAAAGAAGTAGGCACCATTGAAACCAATCGGAGAATTCGTATTAGGGTACTTAAATATTTTATCAAATACCCCCTGTACTGGTTGCTCTTGTGGATATTCACTGAAAATGTTTTGTCCGCCAACGGCCAAACTTAAATTATTGGAAAATGCATACCGAACGGAAAGATCAGTAACCCAGTTGGGGCCATAATTTTCGTTCGCTTCAGCTGTCGTTTCACCCTCATCAAAGTCACCAATGATGTAAGTTCCGAAATAGTTAAACCGTAAGTCGGTGCGCCAGTTCCCCAACGTATGGGTAAAGCCAATCGAACTGCTGTGAGCTGGCGTAGAATCGGTCATCCGTATGGCTTCATCATAATCAAACAGTACCGATTCGATACCGTCAAATAACGGCGGTAAGTTTACCGACTCGATTTCAGTATCGTTGTAGCCATAAGCAACCTGAGTCTTCAGATCGCCGTAGTCCGCAAGATCGAAGGTCTTACTCACAACAACATCTAAACCTTTTGTTTTGGTATCAACGGCATTAATAAAGAAGCGCGCATTCTCAGCGTCCACCGCACTCAATGCTTCAGCAACCTGTGGTGAGTCATCCGGACGAACCTGGTTAGAGAGAATAACGCGGTCATCAATATTTATCTGAAAATAATCAACGGTTACCGCCAGCCCGTCGTAGCCGTTCCAGACCATTCCGGCACTCACGCTTTCCGATTCCTCTGGTTGAAGATCCGGAATACTTAACGCATCGGTTATCGGACTGAGTGAATTAAACGTTCCTGACTGCTCAAGCACAGTTTCGCCGTTTACATCAACTGCCAACGTTGAGATGTTAGTAAAATACAATTGCTGTGCGCTAGGAGCGCGAAAGCCGGTATTGACGGCACCACGTAGCGCAAAACGATCGGTCACATCATAACGTCCTGACAGCTTCCAACTGGTGTTATCACCGAAGTCAGAGTAATCTTCATAACGTACGGCAGCACCCCAAAGGAAGTTACTCGTCAGTTGGTTCTCAGCTTCCAGGTATACACCCACGTTGTTGCGGCTCTGATCGACTTCAGACTCAGGTTTAAAGCCGGTAAAACCCTGGCTGCCTGCAGGGCGATCCTGGTATCCACCATCAATGTAAGACGCTTCCTGGCCCGCTTCAATTTGATAGGTGTTGTCGCGGTAGCTCACGCCAAAAGCTACAGACAAGTCTGAGTTATTATAAAATGGAACGAAGCGCTGTGCGTCAAATGTAACGTTCGCTTCTTCATTTGTCAGTGTGCCCGCGTCGAATGATGTTGGCGTCAGCTCAGGTCCCATTGATGCATTCAAGGAGTTTTCAACGTTGTACTGAAATTCGCTGATACCAATACCACCACTAAAGTCCAGCGTCCAATCGCCAACGAACCACTCGTAACCTACATAAGCGGAGTAATCCTTCACGTCCGGCGCCAAACTCGGCAGGAAGCCGTCAGGATAGATCTCAGTTAAGGTATTAGATTGCACTGCTCTGCGGTAAAAAGCTCCGGACTCAGATTTTCGATTGCTGACACCGCCAAATGCGTATAAGCGACCGTTATCAAAACTCATGTCGAAGTTCGCGAACAGTGACGCATTTTCATAATCCCCTGAGCCAATATGAAAACTCTGACGATCAAAGGTCTCTTCGCGGGGATCAGGCTCTCCGTTGTCCAATAGGGGGTATTGCTGTCTCGTATCCAGACCCGCGCGGTTGGTACGATTTTTGTGATGCAGCTCGGCTGACAGGGTCAACGCGCCATCGTCACCAACCGCAAAACCGGTACTCCCAGAAGCCCGCCATTGTTCACCATCCCCCTTATGGGTCTGGCCAACCTGAAGACTGACATCACCGCCATTGGCGTTGTCCTTTAATACGATGTTAATGACACCTGCAACGGCATCTGAACCGTATAAAGCAGCGGCGCCGTCCCGCAGTACTTCGATACGTTTAATCGCTGCCATCGGGATAGCATTTAAATCGACGTTTGAACTGCCACGTCCGGTTGTGCCATTTAAATGCACAAGCGCTGAGCTATGGCGTCGTTTTCCATTAATCAAAACCAGTGTGTGATCTGGTGACAATCCGCGCAACGAGGCTGGTCGCACGGCGTCACTGCCGTCGGTGATAGACGAAGTAGGGAAGTTAAAGCTTGGCACAGCATACTGCAGTGCTTGTGCCGTATCTGTCATTCCTGTCGCTGCAAGGTCTTCAGATGAAATGATATCAATCGGTGCAGCACCGTCTGTTGCGGTACGAAGCGACAACCGTGAGCCAACAACCTGCAATACTTCTTCTACCTCGCCAGCATCGTTGCCATTGGACTGTTGTGCAAGGGCCGGCGTCGCCAATATGCTACTCGACAAAATTGCCAGAGTGATTAGGTTTTTTTTATTCATTACTGCTCTCCCGCTTTACGTTATATTTCTAATATAACAGTAATACGAGAATCCTTATAAAACGATTGGCGATGAATTAGATAAATTCAATCTATAGCGAAGACAGGATGCATAACCTATTCAACAGCGGAGAAAATAAAGAGACGCCAACAAAAAACCCCAGCCGATTGGCTGGGGTTATTTAATTTGAAGTCTGGCGGTGTCCTACTCTCACATGGGGAAGCCCCACACTACCATCGGCGCTGGTATGTTTCACTGCTGGGTTCGGAATGGAGCCAGGTGGTGCCATACCGCTATGGCCGCCAGACAAA
>Ga0208813_1000095_pt1 | contig 88774 bp, 69 predicted proteins | sample MalvireepMed_904_FD_184250 | JGI IMG/M metagenome (GOLD analysis project Ga0208813, IMG submission 184250) | Marine viral communities from the Global Malaspina Expedition - Malaspina viral metaG DeepMed_904 (SPAdes) (version 2) | ecosystem: Environmental > Aquatic > Marine > Oceanic | place... | reverse complement strand
GGTGCGTCACCGCGCACTGAAGGACCGAACATGGTTGGCCGCTAGTAGGCGACGAGTTCTCGTAGTGTGCTTATGAAGACAGAAGCGACCCGGATGGGTCAGGGCATTCAGAGAGGCGCCGGACGGTCTCCGGCAGAGACTAAAGCCCGTGTCGAGGCAGACGCGGGGGCTCACTTGTGGACGAACGCGGAGCCGAAGGCGCTGATGGAGCGGATGCTGGAGCGTCCGAACCTGATGCGTGCGTATCAGCGGGTGGTGTCCAACAAAGGCGCGGCAGGTGTCGATCAGATGCCAGTATCAGCCACTACCTGGAAACGCACCTGCGCCTAACGGTAAACACGGCGAAGAGCGCTGTGGATCGCCCCTGGCGTCGGAGCTTTCTGGGTTACAGCGTGAGCTGGCATAAATGACAGGTCCAACTAAGGATTGCACCCGAGAGCCTGAAGGTTTTTAGGGCCAAACTGCGCCCCCTGCTAGCGGCGCCTCTCACATGAATGCGGCGCTGCCTAAGAAGGTGTTCAACGGCTTGTCTCTGGTACGCTTGCTGGATACGATGGCCCGGCTTCAGAGTCAGCCATGAACCGCCGTATACGGAACCGTATGTACGGTGGTGTGAGAGGGCGGGGGAGGTGACTCCCCCTCCTACTCGATTATGCTGATATCAAATTTCCCAAGGCAGGAGGGGCGATGGCCCAGGAACTGGAAATCAAGCTCAGCGTGGCGCAGCCTGATCTGGATCGAGCCGTTGACTGGCTGTTGGGTCAGCCAAACACTTATGAGTCCGAGACCCTGCAACTGGGGAACACCTACTACGACACGCCCGATGGGGATCTCAACCGCCATAAGATTGCCCTGCGAATCCGTAAGGTGGGTGACAGACACATCCAGACCCTGAAGACCCGTGGTGAGTTCGTTGACGGTGCTCATCGTCGCCAGGAGTGGGAATGGCCGCTGATCGGTACCACGCTCAATATGGGACTGATCGCCGACACCCCTGTGGGTCAGAACGTGAACCTTGCCAAACTGCAGCCGGTATTTGAGACCAACTTTCAGCGTCGTGTGGTCATGATCGAGCAAGGGGAAAGCCTGGTTGAAGTGGCCATTGATTCCGGAGAGATTGTAGCAGGCGAGCAGTCCCGCCCTCTCAGTGAAATTGAATTTGAGCTTAAGGCTGGAGACGCCTCACTGTTGCTAGCGTGGGCGCGACGTCTGGCGGATGAAGTACCGGTGTTTCTGAATCTTGTGAGCAAGGCGGAGCAAGGGTATTACCTTGCGGAGCTCTATCAACCGGTTCCGCAAGCCGTGCCGGATACAGAGCTGTCGGTGAATGAATTCCTGTTTCTCCTCAGCGTGTCATGGCTCACCGGGCAGCCCGTTCCCGCGGATATAGACAATTTTGGGGCGATAGGTCGGATGGCTGGCGAGCGCGATGCCCAGGATCTCTATCAGCACGTGTTCCGTTCGCTGGCAGAGGGAAAGAGCATTGGTGAGATGGTAGCCAGTCGGAAGCTTGGCCAGCTACAACTGACCATCGCGGCGGCATAGTTTACGACTGGTCGGACGCTTTGGCGGCGCTGCTATCCCCTTGGGAGGCCTTTTTCTGCAGGTTGTGCCATTTGTTAATAAAATCGCGATAGTGGGACAGGGCCTCTTTCACTACTTCCACGTCCGGCGTCTCACTGGATTTCACCAGAACGATCAGGCCCTTACCTTCGATTTCCTTATCGGTGGGCGGATGGCAAACGACTTCGTCGCTGTTGTCAATGTAGGCGAGAGCGGTGCCGATACCGTGCCGAATCAGCGCACTGACGATATCCGCCCAGTTCAGGTCGTCCAGTTCAATTTCGTAGCGGTGGGGGTGGTCGTGTTGATAGTTAAACAAATCCTCAAGGACTTTCTCTGACCCTGGTGCGATGACCGAGCGCACCATGATCTCCGGGTAGGTTCTAACCGGCCGGATAACGGTACGGACACCAACCGATGTAAAGCGATCACGATTTTCATCCCGCACGCACTCCACTGTAACTTTCTGGCCAAGGTTGGACTCACTCAGCCTGTGGGCAATATCAAAGGTCAGGCTGTCGGAGGTCGGGTCGGATTCGTCAGCGGCTAACACAACAATATGTCGGGCTGAACCAGCGTGCACCGCCTTGAGAGCTTCCGGGTCACTACCGGAGCCATGAAAGTGAACCAGGCCATTGTCCGCCAGTTCGGGCGGAAGCCCGTTGGGAAACTGACTGGTCAATATGATGATGGGAACGGTTTCATAACCGGGCACGGCCCGCATTTGGGAGGCAAAGCGAGAAAAATACTGTTCTCCGCCCGTCTGCGGTGTGTTGACGATAACGATGTGGTCTTTCATGGCGTATATCCAGCGTCCGGTTAAGATACGTTCCCGGCGGTAGAACCGGTATTCAATATAATCACTGACGATAAGCGTTAACAGCGTGATGGCGGCAATGAACATCAGCAAAACGGTGCTGAGTCGTCCGATGATGGTCTGCGGCGCAAAATCACCGTAGCCCACGGTAACCAGCGTTGTCATGGTCATCCACGCAGACTCGAACAGCGTGAGGTCCTCTGCCGCCCATATGATCACCACCTGAGTGACCAGCAGCCCGCCAAGAATGGTGAAAAGCCGCTTGACGCGTGACCGGATAATCCCGGACATAGGCAGGTGGGAAAGCTGATGTTCCGGGTTCAGCGGCCGGCGATTCCTCTGCATCGGTGTCCTTACAACGGTTCTGTCGGGGGAGAGTTCGTTATACAGTACGGGAAATATAACAGAGACACAGGGGTTTGCATTATGTCCGAGCCGTGGCGCTCCTTACCGAAGAGTCTGGCAGATGAGGTTGGCGGTGCCTGGTCTTCGGTATTTTCCGAGGGCATGCCCAGTTTTCTGGGCACTCAGGGTGGCGTATCCGATGAGGATGTGGCCCAGGCCGTCGCTCGCAGCCCTTTTGTCAGGCGCACCCTTGAGCGCCATCTGGAACAGGTAGCGGCACTATGTCACTCGCGCCCGCTGACTGAGCGCACAACCGCGGATTACCTGCGCCAGCGCTGGCAGGAATTCCTGTCAGACGTGGTTGATGAAGGCAGTCTCCACGCGTCGTTGCGGCAATTCCGGACGGAAATACAGTTCCGGATTATCTGGCGGGACCTGATGCGCTGGGCAGACCTTGCCGAAACCATGGCGGCCACAAGTGATTTCGCCGACACCTGTATCCAGGGTGCCCTGGACTGGTTGTACGAAGACACCTGCGAGCAATCAGGAACGCCGTGGGGAGTAAATCCGGCGACGGGAAAGGAAGGCCCGCAACCCTTGATTGTTCTGGGTATGGGGAAGTTGGGGGGGCACGAGCTTAACGTCTCTTCTGATATTGATCTCATCTTCGCGTTCCCGGGGAAGGGCGAAACCCGTGGCGGGCGCCGATCCATTGATAACCAGCAGTTTTTTATCCGCCTGGGCCAGAGGCTGATCCAGGCGCTGGACCAGATCACCGCAGACGGCTTTGTGTTCCGCGTGGATATGCGCCTGCGCCCCTATGGCCAGAGTGGGGCCTTGGTGCTGAGTTTCGCTGCGCTGGAGACCTATTACCAGGACCAGGGGCGGGACTGGGAGCGCTATGCCATGGTAAAGGCGCGGGTTGTGGCCGGTGATCAGCAGGCGGGGCAAGTGCTGATGGATAGCCTGAAGCCCTTTGTCTATCGCAAGTATATCGACTTCAGTGCGTTTGAGTCCCTGCGTGCCATGAAGTCCATGATCAGCCGGGAAGTACGCCGTAAAGGCCTGGAAAACAACATCAAGCTCGGCAATGGAGGCATCCGCGAGATTGAATTTGTGGTACAGGCGTTCCAGTTGATCCGGGGCGGCCGTGACAGGGAATTACAACAGCGGGAACTATTGGTAATCCTGAAGGAGCTGGAAGAACTGGAGCTGCTGCCGTCACCGGTGGTAAAGGAGCTGAAGGAGGCCTATGTCTTCCTTCGCAATCTTGAGCATGCCCTTCAGGGCATGGAAGACAAACAGACCCAACTGCTGCCGGAAGACGATCTCTCGCAAGCCCGTGTAGCACTGATCATGGGGTTTGATGATTGGCCAGCCTGCGTTGCGGAACTGGAAAAACATCGCGAACGGGTGGCCACGCATTTTGCAGATATCATCGCCATCGAAGATGAAGAACACGAGGTGGCGGCGCTTGATGAAGGCTGGCAGGAACTTTGGCTGGGTGAAATGGACGAGGAGGCGGCGACCGCCTGGCTCGATGAACATGGTTTTGAGGACGCCGAAGGCAGCTATGCTGCCCTCAGCGACCTGCGCGAAACCCGCACATTGCAGACGCTGCAGACCCAAGGGCGACAGCGGTTAAACAAGTTCATACCGGTATTGTTGGAAGCGCTTACTCACGTGGAGGGGCCGTCCCAGACGCTGGTGCGGGTTCTTCAACTGGTTGAAGCGATTCTGCGCAGAACCGCCTACATGGTGTTGCTGTTGGAGAATCCGGGAGCCAGGACCCAGCTGGTCCGCCTGTGCAGTGAAAGCCCTTGGATCGCAAGCCAACTGGCGGAAACGCCCTTGCTGCTCGACGAGCTTTTGAACGCAGAGAGTCTGTACAGCCCGCCGGCAAAAACCGAACTTCAGGATGACCTGCGCCAGCAGATGCTGCGGATTCCCTATGAGGATCTTGAGGAGCAGATGGAGACTCTGCGGCACTTCAAGAAAGCCCACATACTGCGAGTGGCCGCCTCGGAGATACGGGAAACCCTGCCATTGATGAAGGTCAGTGACTATCTGACGTGGATTGCCGAAGTGGTGCTGGACCATGTGGTGGACGTGGCGTTCGCTAACCTGGTCAGCCGCCATGGTTACCCCCGGCGCAAGGATGGCTCAGCCTGTGACACCGATTTTGCCGTCGTTGGCTATGGCAAGTTGGGGGGTATCGAGCTTGGCTACACCTCGGACCTCGACCTGGTCTTTATCCACGATGCCGATCCGGAGCAGTCAACGGATGGTGACAAGCCCATCGACAACGCCGTTTTCTACACCCGGCTCGGGCAGCGAATTGTGCACATTCTCAACACCCAGACGCCGTCCGGCCAGCTTTACGAAGTGGATATGCGCCTGCGACCCTCGGGCAGCTCGGGGTTGTTGGTCAGTACGCTGCCCGCCTTCGAGAAGTACCAGCGTAGCGATGCCTGGACCTGGGAACACCAAGCGCTGGCCCGCGCCCGTGGTGTGGCAGGCTGTCCGGAAACGTTGGAAGCCTTTGAAAAGCTACGTGCAGACATCCTGTGTCAGCAAAGGGATCGGGGAAAGCTGAGGGAAGAAGTGGTCGGCATGCGAGAGAAGATGCGCACCGCCCTGGGCACCCCGCAAATCGAAGGCAAGGTGCCTGAGGTTTTCCATATCAAACACGACTACGGCGGCATTATCGATATCGAGTTCATGGTGCAGTACCTGATGCTGGCCTGGTGTTCCGAGCATCCGGAACTGACGCAGTGGTCCGATAATATTCGCCAGATGGAGGAACTGGGCCGGGCGGGGGTATTGCCGGTGGAAGACACTGAAAAACTCAGGGAAACGTTTATCACCCTGCGCTCCACCATACACCGGCGGGCACTGCAGAACCTGAATAGCCAGGTGGCGGGTGATGCGTTTCCCGAAGAGCGTGATTACATCCAAAGTATGTGGAATCGGGTTATGTTGGGGTGATTGAGAAGTGATGGAGGAGTGATGGAAGAGTGATTGCGCCCCTTCGTAACCCCGAGTTTTCCTGCTAGAATGCCGGTTTCCCGAATAGAGTGCTTTAGGAGCAGAAACAATGTCGATGGCTGATCGCGATGGCCTGATCTGGCTGGATGGTGAAATGGTTCCCTGGCGGGAAGCCAAAACTCACGTGCTGACCCACACCCTGCACTATGGTCTGGGTTGTTTCGAGGGTGTCCGCGCCTACAGCACTGAAAAGGGTGCTGCGATTTTTCGGCTGGAAGATCACACCAATCGTCTTTTCCGCTCCGCGCATATCCTCAACATGACCATGCCGTTCAGCAAGGACGAGTTGAATGCGGCACAGACCGCCGCCGTGCGGGAGAATAACCTGGACGAAGCCTACCTGCGCCCGATGGTATTTCTCGGCTCTGAAGGTATGGGGCTGCGTGCCGACAACCTCAAGGTTCATGTGATGGTCGCCGCCTGGAGCTGGCCGTCCTACATGTCACCGGAAGCAAAGGAATTGGGCATCAAGGTTCGCACTTCTTCCTACACGCGGCATCACGTCAACATCACCATGTGTAAGGCCAAGGCCAACGGTAACTACATCAACTCCATGCTGGCCCTGAATGAAGCCATTGCCAGTGGCTGCGAAGAAGCCCTGTTGCTGGACAACGAAGGCTACGTGGCTGAAGGTTCCGGCGAGAATATCTTCATTATGCGTGATGGCGTGCTCCATACACCGGAACTGACGTCCTGCCTGGAAGGCATCACCCGCCAGACCATCCTGGATTTCGCGAAAGAGCTGAACATTCCGGTGAAAGAGCGTCGTATCACCCGGGATGAGGTCTATATTGCGGACGAAGCCTTCTTTACTGGCACCGCTGCAGAAGTGCTGCCGATCCGTGAGCTGGATGGCCGTTTGATCGGCGCTGGCAAGCGCGGCCCGCTGACCGAGAAGTTGCAGGGTATGTATTTCGATGCTGTGAAGGGCAAGAGTCCTGCGCATTCACACTGGCTGACAGCGGTTAACGGCTAACGCCGTGGTCCACTAACAACACCTGCAGGAAGAGCAAATGGCGGACGTTATCAAAGTGCCGGTCTCCTTCGGCGAAGTGCTGGACAAGATCACCATTCTGGAGATCAAGTCTGAACGCATAGCAGACGCGGAAAAGGTCAAAAATGTTCGGCTCGAGCTGGACGAACTGAGCGCCACCTGGAACGAGGCCGTTCAGGATCAGGCAGCCATCGCAGATCTGCGCAGGCAGCTTAAGGAAGTGAACGAGGCGCTCTGGGAAATCGAAGACGACATTCGTGATCAGGAAGCTGCTCAGGATTTCGGCGCAAAGTTTATTGAACTGGCTCGTGCCGTCTATGTCACCAACGACAAGCGCGCCGCCATCAAGAAGGACGTGAACCTGGCCCTGGGGTCACGATTTGTGGAAGAAAAGTCCTATCAGGATTACACCGCCCGCAAGTAAAGCGGTGCTTTCATTCGCCTGGATTGTCATACCCTCTCCCATCGCGGGAGAGGGTTAAAGAGAAGGCCCGAGAGAGCCGTAGACAGTGGCTCGGCATCAGTGCTGGGCAACCCACTGATCCAGCATCTCCGTCACGTCCTCCACCGTCACCAGTTCCATCGCCCCCTCGAATTCCGCCTTGGCGCCCCAGCGAGCCTGCTCAACGGTTTTTCCGGTAAACCGCTTCAACGCTTCCGGATATCGATTCACGCACCATTGCAGCGAGTTGTAAGGGCCGGAACGATTGGGATTGCTGGCCGCGAAAATACCCAGCACATCGGTGCCCATTGAACTGGCAATGTGGGCCGGCCCGGTATCCGGTGCGACGACCAGATCGGCGCGTTCCAACAGAGCGGTGAGCTGTTTCAGTGTATCCTTGCCACAGATGTTGTGCGCTTGTTCCGCCATAGCGTTTTCGATGTCTGTGCAAAACTCCGCTTCAAAGGGGGCGGGACTGCCCACCAGAATCACCTTCATGCCGTGAGTGCGGATGGCGTGATCAGCCAGTTGGGCATAGCGCTCGGCAGGCCAGTTGCGAAGGGTGTGGCTGGCACAGGGGCTGATCACGAGGTTCCTGCGGTCCGTTGCGAGGTGCTGCCTGGCGAACTCATGATCTTCGGAGGCCAATGGAATGACCCATTTTGGTGCGGCGGGTTCCAGGCCAAGTGGCTCCAGGAAGCTTGCCAGGCAGTCCCGCACGTGCTGTTGCGCTGCCGGAGCGATTTTCCGGTTTATAAACAGGCTGTGAAGGTCCTTGCTACGGGCACGGTCGTACCCTACTTTCACCTTTGCCGGAATCATCGCCGCCGCCAGATTGGCCCTGAAGGCCACCTGCATATGCAGCAAGGCGTCAAATTTTCGGTTTTTCAGGGTGTTATGCAAGTCTGCATAACCTTTTCGACCGGCTTTCTTGTCGAAAACGACAAACTCGACACCCGGCAGGTCGCCAATCAGCTTTGCTTCAATCTTGCCGATTACCCAGGTGATTTTAATGCCGGGCACCTGTTCCTGAAGGCTCAATACCACGGGAATGACATGGGTGACGTCGCCAATGGCGGACAGGCGCAATATACAGATGGAGTTAATCAAGTTACGGTCCGTTTCAGGTTCAGAAAACATGTATGTAGAGCTTTGGCGTGATTCATTGATAAACTGCTGCGTATTCTAACCTACTCGCTGGTTATCGTCTCAGGGCGACCAGCGGTTCGTCTCTTTGGTTATTGGTTTGTATTAGGGTGAGCATGGCTGAGTCTGAAATTTGCGTCCGGGACAACCACTCAGCCTGCCTTCTCCATCCGGATTATCTCGGCCAGGTGTCAGAGGCTTGGTTCAGTCCTGAATACTGGGGAAAACTGGCACGTCCAGTCAGTAGCGGAGGACGTGGTGGCGCATGGTTTGTCGATGCCGACGGCCATCAGGTTGTGCTGCGGAAATACCTGCGTGGCGGATTGATGACAAGGCTCTCTAGGTCATCTTATGTGTTTCTGGGGGAACAGCATGTCCGATCCTTTGCCGAGTTTCGCCTGCTCAACTGGTTGACAGAGTTGGAGCTGCCTGTACCCAAACCGGTGGCAGCATGGTATCGAAGAATGTCGCCGTTACATTATCAAGCATCGATTATTATTGAGCGAATTGACAACACCGCGCCACTAGCTGACCTGATAGGATCGCTGGATGATAACGGATGGAGGAATCTCGGCGTGAATTTGCGCCGGTTCCACGATGCTGGAGTAAAACACGCAGACCTGAATTGTTTTAACGTTCTGGTGCGAGGGGATGAGTTCTTTTTGATTGATTTTGATAAGGGGCGGATTGTCCAGTCACCGGCGTCTGCGGGTTGGAAATCTGCCAACCTTGAGCGCTTCGCCCGGTCTCTTCGGAAACTGGCTGGCGCGAAAACTCAGGAGCGCGTCTGGTATTTTTTAATGAATGGCTATAACGGGAGTCAAGAGGCTTGAGTAATACGCAAAAAAACGGGCCGCTACCAGCTGTCCTTTGTCTGACTGACGCATGTGATCGCCCGGAAACCGAGCTATTCATTGGCCTTAAAAAAGCCGGGTATGATGTGGATGTAATGTGTAATCCGAAAGGGCAAAATTATCAGCGCCTTGTGGATGAGGGCATGGTCGCTCAACCGATGGCGCTGGAAGATCGCTTCGACAAGGTAGGCATCGCGGCTATCCGCGAGCAGTTGAAGAAGAAAGATTACGAGGTCATACACGCGTACAATCCTCGGGCCCTGGCCTGTGGCCTGACTGCCTCGAAAGGCACGGACATAAGGATCGTGGCCTATCGAGGTGTGATCGGGAACATCAGTTTTTTGAACCCCGAATCCTGGATAACGTTTCTGCATCCCCGGGTCAGTAAAATTGTGTGCGTCGCCGATGCAATTAAAGATTACCTGTCGAGCCTGAAGTTTTTGTGGATGCGTATTCCAGATTCGAAGCTCCAGCGGATCTACAAGGGCCATGACCTCGGGTGGTACCAGGCTGAGCCAGCTGATCTGGGGGAGTTTGGTATACCCGAGGGCGCCTTTGTGGTTTGTTGTACTGGTCGTAACTCCCCTCGCAAGGGCTACGACGTTCTTATTGACGCATTCTGCAAGTTGCCTGATGACATTGAAGCGCACCTGATTCTGGTGGGCGATATGGCTGAGAACAAGGATCTGCGAGCTCAGGCGGAGTCCACTAATCGTTCTGCTCGAATTCACTTTACTGGTTTTCGCAGGGATGCGCCGGCCATTGCGGCAGCCAGCAATGTCTTTGTATTGCCCTCCACGGAGCGAGAGGGGCTGCCTCGGGCTGTGATTGAAGCGATGGCCTATGGAGTTGCGCCGGTGGTGACAAGTGTTGGTGGCATGCCTGAACTTGTTGAGGATGGAGCCAGCGGGTTGGTGGTGGCTCCTGATCACTCTCAGGCCCTCGCGAGTGCCCTTGAGCGCCTGTATCGAGATGGCAGCTTGTTGCGCCAGTTGGGGCTTGCAGCCCGAGAGCGGATAGCTGCTGATTTTCATACCTCGCAAACTGTACAGCAGACCGGCGAGCTTTATAACGCTTTGACGGGCAGGTTCTGAATGCGTCGTTATCTTTTGTTTGTTAATCAGCCGTACTCGTATTCCATTCTGCGGCCTTTACAGGAAGAAATACGCAAACGGGGCGATGACGCCGCCTGGTTTGTAGCAGGCTGCTCTGCGGCGCCGCTGTTACCGGATGAGCACCGCCTGACAACTGTGAAGGGCGTGATGGAATACGATGCCTGTGCGACTTTTGCCCCTGGTGACTGGGTGCCGTATTTCTTTCCCGGAATCAAAGTTGAGGTATTTCACGGCCTCGCTCGAAACAAAAGGGGGCATAGCAGCGAGGACGAAAGTGATCACTACCGGATTCGTGGCTTTTTTGACCTCTACTGTACTCACGCGAGCAAAGACACCAAAAAATTTGGCGAGTTGGCACAGCAGTATAAGTATTTTTCGGTTGCCAAAACCGGCTGGCCCAAGTTGGACCCCCTGTTCGATAACCGGCATACCGGTGAACGTCTACGGAATGAGGGCGAGCGGCCCGTCGTATTTTTTGCATCCACGTTCAGTCGTTCCGTGACTGCAGCTCCCCAGTTGTTGAGCACTATCGCAAATCTGTCTCAAAATGATCGCTGGCAGTTTATCGTCACATTGCACCCCAAAATGGATCCGGCAATTACCGATCAGTACCGGGCGCTTGCAGGGCCAAACCTGCGTTTTGTCGAGAGCCATGAAGACTTGCTGCCGATACTGCCAGAGGCGGACGTGATGTTATGCGACACATCCTCCATCATGTTCGAGTTTATGTTTCTGGACCGTCCGGTGGTGACGCTCAACACAAAAATGCCGGGTCCATATCTGATTGACGTCAACTCGCCTGATCGGGTTGAGCAAGCGCTGGAAACAGCATTGGGTCGGCCCCCTGAACTGATGTCTGCGGCAAGGGCCCTGTGCGATGAACTGCATGGTTTTCGTGACGGCAAGTCCAGTGCTCGCGTGATCGATGCGGTCGATGAGTTCCTTACCGGTGAGAAGGGAGAGCTCAGGGGAAAGCCGTTGAATATCCTTCGAAAAATCAAAGTGCGCCGGCGCCTCAAGCGTGAGCTGAGGAAGTCGGCCGAGTACTGATACCTGTACTTCAAAGGGATAGAATCTATGCCGGATGGGATCTGCCCAGCCAAAGTCATCGTGCTCACGTTGGAACGGGCAAAAGCCCGGCAAGCCCGCATTAAGTCCCTTCTGGACAGTGCCGGAATTCCCTTTGAATTCTTTTGGGGGGTAGATGGCCAGCGCGATCCAAACCCCATTGAGCCGTTCTACGACGAGAAAAAAAGACTGAGGGTGAAAGGAGCTCCTTTAAGTCAGGGACAGCTTGGCTGTTTTGCCAGCCATTACAGAATTTGGCAAAAGTGTCTTCAGGAAAATCAGAATCTGGTAATTCTGGAAGACGATGTCATATTTGACGAGGGATTGTTCAAGATCTTTTTGAAGAATATTCCTGAATTACCTCAAGAGGCGGGGTGCGTCAGGCTGTTTGAAAACAAAACACGAAATCACAAGGCATTTGAGTACGCTCAATTGAAAGGACTTCGATTGCTTCGCTATACCAAAGGGCCTATGAGCACCATGGGGTATTACCTGACCCCAGGCGCCGCAGAAAAGTTTATCGAATCGCTGAGGCCGGTTTTTCTGTCGGTTGATATCTATATGGACCGATACTGGTCAAATAAGGTGTTGTGTTGTGGCGTTGAGCCGGGCTTTGTCTATCACGATCATCAGTTTGAATCGATGATCGGTTACACGGAAAAAACGCAGCGTAGAGCTATTGTTGTCACAATCCTCAGGGAGTTGTTTACTCTGGGTGAGCGGATTCAACGGTATGTTTACAATAGAAAATTTTGGTTGAAATAGAAGGTAATATGGGGATTCGAATAGGGCTTTCGGGTGATGAATGAAACAATACATGCCATTTGGTTGGGGAGTCGAATGCCACCATTGGCCCATGCCTGTATTGATGACTGGTCAAAGCAGGGCTACCACTACAGGCTTTGGACAGAGTCTGACCAGGCGATAAACGAATGGGTTGACTCCTGTGCCTTCGCAAAGGTGTGCTACCAGAAAAAGCTGTACGCATTCGTATCCGACTACCTAAGGTTGAAGGTCCTTCAGCGTGATGGTGGCCTATACCTTGATACCGACGTGACCATCCGAAAAGATCCGTTTCCGCTTTTTTCCGGCCTTCAGTTTTCCGTTGGTTATGAGAATCAGGATTTTCTTGGAACGGCGTCGATATATGCCGAAAAGAATTCCAGAATTCTGGCAGCACTGATTGATTTTTATGAAAGTGCGATATGGGAATCGCCGTTGTACATTGGCCCCCAAATACTGACCAGCTTACTGGTCGACAAGGGACTGCAAGAGCTTGAGCGTTGCAAGCTCTATCCCGTTGAATACTTCTATGGCTATCAACAGGAACCAATGAACTTCGTCGCTCCAGACAACAGCTATTTAATCCACTGGTTTCAGCATAGTTGGGGGCGCGCTCCCGGACTTGTTTTTTTGAAATCGAAGCATCTTGGTTTTTGGGGGCGACTTTATACCTGGCAGAAATACTTTTTTCGCGGTCGATCCTGACTTAACCTTCGGGTCTCAGGTCGCTCTACTTTTTGATATTTCTTTGACATTTTCCTGACACTGCTTCCACCCCGAATGCAATAACCTCCCGCTTAAAAATTCAGCCTTTTAAGTACGAGGATTGCATTCCAATGCCCGTAGAACGTTCTGGTAGTGCCAAGCCCAAATGCCACTTTGTTACGAGGGCGGGTGCTTATTTTCCTTTGTTGGTTGTTTTTTGTTCTGTTCTGCTTGTCGGTAGTCTATCGCGCTGTTTGCTTGTTCTATGGCAGTTCGACCGAGTGTCCGAGTCAGGCGTGTTCCCAAGTATATTCTTACATGGGCTGAGAGTTGATTTGATTCTCGCGGGGATGGCTGTGGCGCCGATGCTGTTGGTTCTTCCCATTTTAGGGAACCGATTTAACTGGGCTCTGTGGAAAAAGCTGACGTTCTCCTGGGCAATTCTGGTCATCGCGCTGATCATTTTTATGGAGCTAGTCACTCCTGCCTTTATCAACCAGTACGATGTTCGGCCTAACCGGCTTTTTATCGAGTATTTAAAGTATCCCCGGGAAGTGTTTTCCATGCTGTGGACCGGCTACAAGTCCACGGTATTCCTCAGCCTCGGGCTTACCGTTGCTGGTGTGGCCGTTTTTTGGAGAACATTACGCTCGTGGTTGGGCGCACCCCGGCCTTCAAGCCATAGAAAAGCACTGTTGATCTGGCCGCTGGTGGTCGTAACGGTATTTATGTGTGTGCGTTCGACAACCGGCCATCGCCCAGCGAATCCGGCCATGTTTGCTCTAACGTCAGATCCGCTGGTCAACTCATTGATCATCAACTCTACGTGGTCTGTTGCATTTGCCATCTACAACTTAAAGCATGAAACCGAGAGCAATCAGGCCTACGGGTCAATAACAGACGAGGTGATGTTGGATGAGGTTAGAAGTGCGCCTTGGCTGGAAGGTTACGAGTTTTCGTCTGACAACTACCCTACATTGCATCATCAAACTCCCAGCTATCAAAGGACGTCGCCCATCAATCTGGTGATTGTCCTGGAAGAAAGCCTGGGCGCAACATTTGTGGAATCCCTCGGGGGCAGGCCGGTTACGCCCAGATTGGAAGCATTGAAAAATGACGGGTGGTGGTTTGAGAGCCTTTATGCCACAGGAACGCGCTCTGTTCGCGGAATTGAGGCCGTCATCTCCGGGTTTCTACCCTCCGCATCGCGCAGTGTGGTGAAGCTGTCACTGTCGCAGTCGAACTTCTTTACGCTGGCCGGCCTTTTGGAACGCAAAGGCTATGACACCGGTTTTATTTACGGAGGTGAAGCGCATTTCGACAATATGCGGAGCTTTTTCTCAGGCAATGGCTTTCAGCATATTGTCGATCAGCTCGACTACGATAGCCCAACGTTCACAGGTAGCTGGGGAGTAAGCGACGAGGATCTGTTTCGGAAAGCGGATCAAGAACTGCGAAAACTGAACGCCGCCGGGCAGCCGTTTTTCAGATTGGTATTCTCCTCTTCCAATCACACCCCCTTCGAATTTCCAGATGGGCGGATCTCGCTTTATGACAGCGAGAAGAACACCGTCAATAATGCGGTAAAGTACGCTGATCATGCCCTGGGCGAATTTATTGCGACGGCACGCCAGCAGGACTACTGGGAGAATACCGTCTTCTTGATTGTGGCAGATCATGATGCTCGTGTATGGGGTGACGAGCTGGTTCCTATCAAAAACTTCCACATCCCCGGATTAATTCTCGGTGGCAAGATTGCGCCGCAGCGTATCAGAACCATGGTCAGTCAGATCGATTTGGCGCCGACATTGCTGTCATTGATGGGCATGGAAGCGGACCATCCGATGGTAGGGAGGGACATCACCAGGCACCCGGAAAAAGCCGGGCGCGCTATGATGCAGTTCAATGACAACTATGCGTGGATGGGAGGCGATCATCAGGTGTTGGTTCTCAGGCCGGATCAATCGCCCTTGAAGGGCATCTACGACCCCGGGTCGGGCAAAACGGAATACTCCGATGCCGAGCCGTCGCAGGCTGAATTTCAACGGGCTTTGGCATTTGCCCAACTGCCACTATGGCTTTATCGTGAGCAAAAGTATGATACCCCTGACGTGAATAAACCATAGCGACGGCGTTGCAGGTACTCAGTGGGGCAGATCCTGCGTATCAATGACAATGACGGTGCCTTCGGAGTCTGTTTTTTCAACCTGGAGGCCCCAGTGAATGCGTTCGCAGGCCAGTTGCACAATCAATAGGCCAAAGCTGCTTTGATGGAGTTTTCTGGTCTCCGGCGCCACAACGGTTGATATTGCCTCCATTGCCGAGGTTGAAAGACCTTTGCCAAAGTCCTGAATGCGAATCCTGTGATCCGTTATAAAAATGTCGACGCTGCCGTTGGTGTGTCCGAGAGCATTCTGAACCAGATTGCGGATAATCATCCGTACCAGGGCGGGGTCTGAACGTAGGACAACGCGATCTTTCTGGGGGTGGAGTACTGTGCGGCCGTTAAATGCAGGGTTCAGATCCTTGAGGTCGACAAGCAGTTCACGGGTCGTTGCTACGATATCAATGTTGGTAGGGTTGTCCCTATCCTGTTCCCCGCGGGCAATTCTCAATAGCATTTCTGTGTCTTCCCGCATGGTGCGGGTAGATCTGCGAATTCGTCCCAGGGTTTTCTGATCGGCTTCCGAGAGCGTTTTGCGCTGCTCCAGTACATCTAAAGCGCCCATAATGACCGCCAGGGGGGTTCGAAATTCGTGGCTGGCAAGCTTTACAAAGGACTTTTCCCGCTCAACCACGGTCTCCATTGCCGAAAGGAAGCGATTAAAGGCATCGGCGATCTGGTCGAATTCGCGATCCCTGTAGTCGCGTGAGAGTCTTTGCATCGAAACCCCGGGCTCTGTTGACTGCACGTCGTGAGTCAGTGCCCGTAGCGGCTTTAGCAGATAAGATGAGGCAATACCTGAAACGAAAAGCCCCAAAAACATCAGCCCTGCAGCCAGAACGAGCAGCACGATCTGAATCACCGCTTCCCTGTTCTCCATAATCGTGATGTCCTCCGACACGTAGAGCCGTCCAGGAGGTTTGATGGTTGTTTCAACGTTCAGTATTTTCGTCCAGTCATCAAACTCGATTTCGTCTGAGTATCCGACGGGACGGTCATGAAGGTGCTGGGGCAAAAGTGATTCTGGTGCGCCACTTGGTAGAAAGTACGCTTCAATGCGACCGGTTTTCCAGCTCTGAAAGCTCGACTCCGTAATTTGCTCTTTGAAGTACTCGGCATCAAGTTTCAGTTCCAGGCCCCGAATAGTGTCTTCCACATCGTTTACAAAGAGCTCGACGGCGACCATCGAAACTGTTGTCGTTATGACAACAATGCCAAACAGTGTGGCGGACAGGCGGCGGGACAGTGAATGCTGCTTCATTGTGGCATGGCCTTTGGGTCAGGCAGTATTAAACGATAGCCGCGCCCATGAACGGTTTTTATCAGGCTATCGCCAAACGCCTTCTCCAGGGTCTTGCGTAATGCATAGATATGGGTACGCAGCGTGTTCCCTCCGGTTTCTGTATTTTCATCACCCCAGATTGATTCCGAAAGGACATCATGACTGAGAAAGCTGGGATAGGCGCGAATCAGTAGTTCAAAGAGCCTGGCGGGCGTACCGGTAAGTTCTGTCGATTTTCCCCGATAATGTACGCTGAGCGTGCCGGGATCAAACTGAAGCTCTCCGGCCTGAAGTCCCTTGAAAACCGGGGTGTAGCGCCGGTGAAGAGCGTCAATTCTGAGCTGTAGCTCTTTGAGTTCAAATGGTTTCACCAGGTAATCGTCAGCACCACAGTTAAACCCCTTCTCTTTATCTGCGAGTGAGCTCAACGCGGTCATAAGGATGACCGGTTTCTGGCATTGTAGATCTTGCCGGATACGGCGACAGATCTCGAAACCGTCTACCCCGGGAAGCATCAGGTCCAGAACAATGACATCGTATGTCTGAGTTGCCAGCAGGTGCAGTGCGGTCAACCCGTCGGCGGCATAGTCCAGGGTGTAGCGGTCGTCGCCGAGAAACTCGAACAGGTTTTCCGCCAGGTCTTTCTGGTCTTCCACAATCAGGATGCCAAGTCGTCGGCTGTCGATTGAACTAAAGGATCTATTGGTCATTCTTTGACAATTCCTGACGATGGATATTTGGATTAAACGACACTAATCGATATCGCCGGTTCAGTAATTCTGTGTTGGCCTCTCGAAGCCATGTGACCACTGATTCCTGGGAGATTTGCTTCGGAATGGCAACGAAATAGGTCGCATAGTGAGGATTGGCTTTCGTTGCTGACAGTTCCTCCGATGTTATTTCTTGTGCAGCTCCTCTGGAATAATACCTTGCAGAGAACGGCAGATCATTGAGGTACAAGAGTGGACTGCTGTCGTGATCGGCCAGCTTTTCGTACTCCAGAACCAGCTGCTTTTCGGTTTTCAGCGTATAGACGCCTTGCGTTCCCAGCAAGACAAATACGGTCATCAACACTGGAACGGCTCCTGCCAATGGATAATAAAACTTACTGAAGCGGGCCAAATCCAGCCTGGTGAGCCAGTAAGCGATCAGTATGGCAGTAAACGGCAAGGAGGGGAGTGCGTAGGTCCAGAGTGTGTTGCCAGCAGGGGTAAAGAATAACAGCGGGCCCATGGTCGCCAGAAAAACGAAAAGCAGTCTTGGGTCGCGCAGTGCGCGCATCGAATCCTTGCCCTTCCCTCGAAACCAGGACACCGCCAGACAGCTGATGGCGATAAGACCCCAGGGAAAACTGGCCCAGATCCAGAAAACCCAGATCATACCTTTGGGTTGCAGATGGGCAGTACCGTAAAGGTCCCCCGCCCATCCCGGGTCAAGAAACCGGCGAACATGTTCGCCAACAATAAAGTAGTCGATAAATCCAGGGGTTTTCCACTCGGCAAGCACATACCACGGCAGAACAACCAGAGCTGTGAAGGTACACCCCCAGAGCCAGGGGAGCCGGCCAAGCTTTGCGGGCGCTGTTCGGGTCATAACCAGCCAGGTGCCAATCGGAACGCCAATCAAAACCAAGGTGAGCGGGCCTTTAGCCAGCAGTCCAATGGCCACGCCTACGAAGAAAAGGAATCCCCAGGCAGTGGACTTCCCATTCAGGGTGAGACCAAGGCTGACGAGGGCAAGCGTGGTGCCAAGCGCCAGAAAGGCGTCGGTCATCACCGCTCCGGCACTGATGTAAGTCAGGGCCATGGAAGAGAAGACCAGAGCGGACCAACGAGCGACTGTTTTCCCCCAGAGCAGTAAAGCGAAGTGCCAGGTTAGATAGACGATACCGACGGTTGCGATCCAGGAGGGTAGCCTGATGACGAATTCGGAGAGCCCGAACAACTGGATTGACGCGGCCTGCGCCCAGAACGACAGTGGCGGTTTGCCCCAGAACGGTACGCCCGGTTCAAACCAGGGGGTGATCCAGTCACCGGTTTCTACCATCAGCCGGGCGATTTCAGCGTACCGTGGTTCTGTCGTGTCGGCGAATGGAAACAGGGCCATACCGATGAAGCGACTTGCTAAAATGGCGGACAGGACAAGCAACCAGGGGCTAATTCGAGCTAGCATGGCGATATGGCTCCGGATTCAGGGTGTTGGGTCGAGCTCCTGCCTGGACGCTCTCCATGACATCTTCTGTGAGGTAAATCGGGCGTTGCTTTGTCTCGACATAGGTTTTGCCGACATACTCGCCTACGATGCCAATACTAAGAAGCTGAATCCCTCCCAGAAACGTAATGATGGCCACCAGCGATGGATAGCCGTTGGTGACGTCACCCAGTAACGTAGCCTTGACGACGATCCAGAGCCCGAAAAGGGCACCCATTGATGCTGCAAGCAGGCCCACGCCAGTGGCCCAGCGCAGTGGTGATGTTGAAAACGAGGTCAGTCCTTCCAGCGCGAGCCCGATCAACCCGGGATAGTCCCACTTGGAAACTCCCGCAGCTCGTGGCGCCCGGTCATAAGGAAGTACCGTGGTGGGCATGCCTATCCACGCAAAAAGCCCCTTCATATAGCGATTGCGTTCGCCCAGAGACATCAGCGCATCGACTGCCCTGCGGCTCATCAGTCGAAAATCTCCGGTATCGACGGGGATATTTGTCCTGCTTGTTCGATTGAGCAGCCGGTAAAACAGATGAGCGCTCAGGCGCTTGGGCAGAGATTCCCCGTGCCTGGACCGCCTCTGCATCAATACAACATCGGAACCGGACTGCCACGCTTCGACCATGGTTGGAATAAGTTCTGGTGGGTCCTGAAGATCCGCATCAATCACCACGACAGCATCACCGGTCGCATGTTCCAGGCCGGCAGTGAGAGCCGCTTCTTTGCCAAAGTTACGGGTCAGTTTTACCAATCGAATACCACTGCGACGCGCCAGAAAACTGGAGATGTAGTTGGCGCTCCCGTCTTCGCTGCCGTCATCAACGAAAACCAGTTGGGTCGCTACCGTGAGGGAATCAAGAATAGGCAGCACCCGTTCCAGAAAAACGGGCAGCATTGCTCGTTCGTTGAAGACGGGTACGACGATGGAAAGAACTTGTTTACTGCTAATACGGGTAGGGAGAACACTATGTCTGCTCATGGAAGACCAACCTCTGGTAAACAACAAAGTTCAATAGCGCCCCGAATGTCGTTGTGACGATCTGGGCAGCGGTGACTGGCAGGGACAGGCCCTGATGGAAGAAAGAAAACAGAATGAAATTCGTTATCCAGGCAAGCAGACAGGACAACGCATAGCGTCCGACGGTCTTTGCATGGGTATCTGCATTCGGAAAGGCTAACTGACGTTGAAACAAATAATTGGCAACAGCGCCGCACAGGCTTCCAATAGCGGTTGCGTATAAAGGCGAGAGTCCAAGTAGTACAAGGCCAGCCATCGACGCCCAATGAATGGCGGTTGCGATGCCGCCTGCGGCTGCAAAGCCAAGCACCTGCTGGCGGATACCCGGGGATACCTGGGAGTTGACCATGTCTGATTCCAGTGCTGTTTCACAGGAAGCGCTCGCTGTAATGCGAGCACAGTTCAGGTTTAGGTCGGTATGGTAGTTGAAGGACTGTCAGAAAAGCTTTGTAGAAACATCAAGAAAATGTCAAAGGTGTTTAAGCAGGGGATCGTAGATTGATCCGAATTTTACGGAGGGCCTGTAAGGAGACGGTCATTTTTTTTGAATTGGAAGCTATAAATAATGCCGTAGAACACCGAAAAGACATATATGCCATTCCAGGAAAAGAAAAATGACTCAAAACAGTTCACGGTTATCCAGAATATGGCCGTCGTTGTTGCGAATATACGCCACGTATTGCCAGTGACGCCTTTGGGGCTCTTTGAAATCGTGATCACGGGGAAAAAGATCAGAAAATAAATGAACACAGTTCCGACTATTCCAAAGCTGACCAAGCTTTCGATGTGGGAGTTGTGAAGGTGGCTGAAACTGGATTTCATGGCGTCTGAAAAATTATCTGATTCGGAGATAACCAACTCTCTGGCATTCTCGCCGCTGCCGAGTAGAGGCCGCATTTTGAACCACTGCCAGGCTTCTATCCACAGGTTAATCCGTATTCCGACACTGCCACTGTTAGGAATAGATTCTATGTCCAACGTTGCCGCATTTTTTATGTTGTCAGTTTCAGCACCGATCCTTTTGGAGACGATTTGCGACGTTGACAGCGCCATCAGTACGAAAAACAATGCGATATAAGAAAGCACCACAGCTTTAGTTGAGATACGTGACTGTGGCAAAAGTTTCAGGGTTAAAGGGGCTGCGAGAAAACACAAGAGCAAGGAGAGCCAAACCTGACGCGACTGGGTGATCACGGTAATCAGTAGGAAAAACAGGAAGAAAGCGATGGCAAGCGATGACTTCAGTAGTTTCAGGTGCTTTGACGCTGTCGTTCTGGCAAGGAGCAAAAAAATGGATGCAATTAAGCCAAATCCTGAAAATAACGAGGTGTGCTGAGCATTAACTACATTAAAATCAATACGGGAACCGGAGATTCCGGCGTATATTTCCCCGAAAAAATCGCTCGAGTTGCTGATAAAGATTCCCAGCGCACTCAAGCAATAAGCGATCAGGATTCCAGCGATTATGTTGGTATTTCCTCTCGTCCAATAGGCGATAAACCAAAAGATGAAAAAGCTATAGAAGAAGAACGGGGACGGTTTTGGCATAGCCAGATCAGGGATGGCTACGATGCTGTTGATCCAGCTCAACAGGGGAATGGCAATGGAGATGAAAAACGCAATGTATATCGGGTCTTTTTTTATCTTCTTGAAATTATAGAAAATGGATAACAAGGTGCCAATAAAGGTGATCATAAAGAAGACGTCACCGATATCCCGGTAGAATCGTTTGAACAGAACGAAGCCGATGATAGTGGCCACCATCAGTTGGCTGAAGCGTTGACTGGCCACAATGCTTTCAAGTCTGGATGACAAGGTCTCACCTTTGATTATGAATGTACCCAACGGCTCGGTTCTCAACTGCGCTGACGGCGACGCCAAGTTCGATCAGTACTGCCTTTATTGCTATGTGAAATAGCTATTCGACAGGGTGTTTGTTACGGCTCAATGTCCAGAGGCCGGCGTATTTATTAAATGTCACCTGTGCATAGGTGACCGCCGTTAGATACCCCACAGAGCCATCGAGAAAACCAAAACGGATAAAGTAGACCTGTATGAACGTCATGACCGCCCTTAGGGTAGGGTAGAGCATGGTGCGAGTTCTTTTGCCCCGACGGTGCTTTTCCCTGGATCCCAGCCACGCGTATTTTGCGCTCTTTTCCAGGGAGTGCCCAAAGTCACGATGGGTGTAATGGGTGAGTCGCCCTCGCAGTGTTTTTATGCTGCGGCCTTCGGGGATAAGAATTCGCTCATGGACTAAAGCATCCGAAAAGGATACGCCTTCACGTCGAAAAAGGCGTAGAGGGGCGCGTCCGCTGCGACCGAAGTCCAGTCTTTTGCCATAGATCGTAACGGCCCAGGGGAGCTTATAAGCGTCGGCATCCGGGGCGGCCAAACGATGATTTATTTCGCGGGCCAGTTCCTCGGTAATCCGCTCGTCGGCATCCAGAGATAACACCCAGTCACCTGTTGCTCTCTCAAGAGCCCTTTGTTTTTGTACTCCGAACCCAGGCCAGTCTGTGGTTTCAACAATGTCGGCGTATTGCCGTGCAATTTCTACAGTGCGATCAGAACTGCCACTGTCCAGCACAATTATTTCGTCGGAGACCTGCCGGGCCGACACCAGGCAGTCCGCAATGTGGTCCTCTTCATTCATGGTGATTACGGTTGTCGACACCCGACATCCGCGCTTGCGAACGTATGACGCCTTTAATTCATGGAATAGAGTGGTCGCCAGTACGGAAATGATCAATAGATAGAAGGTCAGAAACAGGCTTCGATTGAAAGTGGCTTCCGTTAGTCCAAAGAAAAAGTAGCCCACCGTGACCATGGTACCGGCCGCAGCAATGTGAGCTGTGGGGAAATGCTTGCTACGAACGTGCTGGCTGAAGATCGCCAAAGGAATAAAGATCAGAAATGCCCAGCTTAGGACGCCGGGAATGCCACTCGTCGCGGCATTGTTGATCAGGTCGTTGTGAGCATGACCAACGCAGCAATCCAGAAGCGCTGGCGATGCGCTACCGTTGTCAACGGCAGATCTGATGGTATGGCTAAACCCGCCAAGGCCTGCGCCCGTCCAGGGATTTTCGACAAACATTTCCCAGGCATGATTCCAAAGCTCCAGGCGCAGTTCGATTCCCGAATCGAGACTATGGTCATTCAGAGCGGCGTCGATTGATTGCAGCGTACGATCCGTTGAGAAAACGGCACTGAGGACCAGGATGGGAATAAGCAAGACGGCAGCCAGCCGGAGCTTTCGGTCAAGCAGTGGAATAACAATGAGAAGCAAAAATGGTAGAGCCAGGAGGTTGCTGCGGGTTTCAGATAGTAGGGACGTGAGCACGGCCGCGACGCTTCCCGCGATAAAGGCCATCGCCAGGAATCGGTTTCCGTTGCGCAGGAAAAACAACCCGCCTACCAGGGTGAGCATACCTCCCAGAAGTGCAATGTTACCGAAACTGATTGGGTTGATGCCGCCCCCGAACCGTGAACTCAAAGTGCCGGTGGGCGTTGCTGCACCTGGCTGCAGCGCATAAATCAATGCACCGATAACGGACAGGGAAATCAATCCGATGGCAGCGAATCCGGTGATCGCACGCAGGCGAGCATGGCTCAGAGCCATAACGAGCGGCCAGAACAATATAAAGCGGGCGTGTGTGCCGAGCGTTTTTCCGCCTTCATAGTCGAAGCCTTCCACAGCCCAGGAGTATGCGCTGACGGAGACGTAAAACCAGAAAGCGAAGTGGATTAAACGCAGCTCCCTTGGGGGTTCCCAGCCGGTTTTCTGGAGTGATTGGCGTGCTATAAGTATGATGCCGATAACTGAGAGCATCAGTGTTGCTGCCGAGAGCACGCTTGACGAGACGAGCGCACCTCCCAGGCCGATCATCAACAGTAGTGCAACAAGAAGGCTGGTGCGCGAACCTATATTCATGCTATCCGTAGTCGACACGTTTCAGGCCTTTACCATCGATTCAGCATACACGATCGGGTTTATAGGGATTGATTTCCCCAGGAACACGATGGCGAAAGCGTTTGTATTCCCATTGATACTGTTCCGGGATTTCTCTGACCACATTCTCTATTGAGCGGTTCAGGGCTGTAGTGGCAATGAGGGGGTCTGTGTCGGCAATGCCTTCTTCACACTCGCGAATAACCAATCGAAATCCACGTCCGTCTTTCAGGCGTTCGGAATAGGTCATCAAAGGCTTGGCGCCGGACTTTTGCAGCAGCTTGGAAACCAGTGTCATGGTACGTACGTCCATGCCAAAAAAGGGCGCGTAGGCGTTTCCTTTTCCTCGTGGGCTCTGGTCTGGAAGAATGCCGGTTACCTCGCCTTCACGTAGAAGGGCAATAAGCCGTGCCAGGCCACGACGGTCGCCACGCACCAGTTCAGAGCCGAGCCGGCCGCGAACCCGGATCATATAGTCCTCAAATTCCTTGATATGTGGCGGACTGTACAGCGCCGCCATACGGTAGCGTGACGAAAAGTAAAGTCCTGTGAGTTCCCAGTTGCCCAGATGTGGGGCCAGCAGCAGTAAGCCACGGCCGTCCTTCTTCGCATTTTCCAGTAGTTCCTCGCCTTCGATTTCCCGAATCAGGCCAAGGCAGCGTTCGACCGGCCATTCCCACATCAGTGGAATTTCCATCATGGTCTGTCCGGTATGACGTAGACTGGAGCGAGCCATGTTCTGATGCTGATCGTTCGTAAGATCTGGAAAGGCAATGCCGAGATTGATCTCGGTGACACGCCGAGAATTCGTTCTGAACGTCCATGCGATAGTGCCCAGAAAGCGGCCGGCCAACTGGGCCGCACGTAGTGGCAGCTTGCCGGCAAGCCCAAGGATAGTGATCAAAAACGATGCTTTGGACATAGCCATAAATCGGAGGACAATCAACTGAAAAAAGAATGAACGGAAGCTACCACCATCCGGCTTGTGCGGCAAGGCTCGTTGGCCTTTGAGACTCGTCATTTGCCCTAAAGCTTTTGAGAGTCCTCCCAACTCTCGCTGCGATTACCGGTTTCCCAGCCAATCCTCAGGTAAAAGCGCCGGATACGACGGCCAATGTATCGCTCTCGCCAAGCGGGGAGAGTGGCCAGTTTGTCGGGGATGGCGGGGGCGCCGAGCCCGTCAACCAGGAACAGCTCCGGTTGTCCGCCCTTGTCGGCGATCACCAGGTTGTGGGGCAGCAGGTTCCGGGTGAGGATTCCGGTTTCGAGTAACCAGTTGCAGAAGCGGCCTGCGGCGTCCCGAATCGGTTGATCAAACCCTCGGTGTTTCAGGTAGTGTTCGAGCGTTTCGCCCGGTAGGCCGTGGTCATCGAAGAGGAGTTCACTCATGTTTGCCGGGCCGAACGAGGTGTCCACCGCGCCATGAAATTGCGGCAGGTGTGCCCAGACCAGTTCGTCGTGGCCATCGTTGATCAGTGCCCGGATGGCTTGCTGTTGATGCGCCCGGAGTTCCTGGCGGTTGTCATCAATCCTCGCTCTGCCGAGCATTTTCTTTGGCCAGGCCTGGCGCTGGAACCGAACTTCGATGTTTTCAGGCCGCAGTACTTTGAGACACAATGCCGGATCATCCGGATGCCGGTAGCAGTGTCGGTTGTAGCCAGAGGCGAATGGCTCAATGCCTGACAGGTCAATCATGGATCGTATCCGAATCTCGTTTTATTGCCTTGTGCAACGGAAGCCTCGGGAAGCCACGTTATGAACGGTTGTATTGCCTACGGTGATTGTAATACCGAGGGCCTGAAAGACTATCATGAACCGGTCTGGCCGCAGATCGTTGCGAAGCAATTGGGTCTTTCGCTCACCAATTGTGGTCATACCATGAGCACAACCCGTGAGCTGCTTCAGTATGCTGAGGCCTTCCCGCCCAGGAACTATCAATTGGCGTTTATTCAGTACGGGCTTGTTGATTCCTGGCTCACCTTTCGTGGTGCGCCCTATGTGCTTTATTACCCGGACAGCCCCCGCAGGAAGCTTGCCCGAAAGCTCGTCAAAAAGCTGAAGAAATGGGCCCGGCGTCTCCACCTGCAGGATCGTTGGGGCGCGGTGGAGCAGGTGCCGCTGGATGAGTATCTGGGCAATATTGAGCGTGTGTTGCGCTCGGCCCCCGACACCCTGTTCGCGTTGGTGTCCACGCCGCCGAACCTCGACGAGCCCCGGAACCCGCGCATTGAGCGCTACAATGAGGGCCTGCGAGAGTTAGCCATACGAGAGCCAAATGCATTTTTTGCCGATGCCTACCACCCATTATGGCAGCAGAAAGCCCGGTCACTGATGGCAGACGGAACCCACCTTACCGAAACAGGGCATCGACTCCTGGCGGATACGGTGATCAGCGCGCTGTCGACATACTGGCCAACAGGTCCCGATAAAAAGCCTCAGTCTTCGATACCATCGCCTCAAGGCTGAGTTGCTCCCGGGCCCACAGGAAACTGCCGTTTTGGGAATCTCTCATAACCATCGGGCTGCGGAGATTGGTGCGAACCAGTGTGGCGATATCCTCAACGCGGTCAGACGCGGCAATACTCTGTTCTGGCAGAAATTCCCCCACTCCGCTGACTGGCGTTGACAGTACCGGGCAACCCGCCATCAGCGCTTCCACCATGATATAAGGAAAACCTTCGCGGCTGGAGCTGATGATGCAGGCGGTGGCGGCTTGGAGCCAGGGCTTCATATGGAGCTCATGGCCTGGAAGCAGTACGTGGTCTGAGACGTCCAGCTCCTGAATCAGGGTACCTAGTTGAGCACGCTGGCTACCATCACCCAGGATAACCAGACTGCCACCGCAGTCGGCCCTGGCCCAGGCGCGAATCAGCCGGTCGAACTGTTTGACTGGTTCCAGACGGCCTGCGGCTAACAGGAGAGGGCGATCTGCAGGAATTTCGAAGGTCGGGGCCTCCGTCTTTTCTTCGCCGGAGGTGTCCACAGGCGGTAAGCCATTGTGGATCAGCCGAGCATTGGCGTGGGCAATGGTGTCGGTAATATCACGGCTGACACCAATCACGCCATCCAGCCGCTCAAACCCCTTATGGGAGCGCTTGGTGCCATGAAGCGTGCCCACTGTTGCACTGTTCAGATGACGGGCTGAACTGATCAGGTTTGCGGCCTTGTTACCCTGGGCATGAACGATGTCCGGGTGGATGGAGCGAAGCAGTCGCCGCAGGCGGTAGTGCAGCCATGGGTTGCGTCGGCCGAGCTGAACGGGCAGTGGATGGAAACAAACCGGCGAGGCGAAGCGTTCGCTGTATTGGCTGTGTGCCAGAACGTGAACGGTGTGGCCTCTGGTCGAGAGGGCGTTCGCGAGGTCGGCTGTGTGCGTTTCCATACCGCCCCAGCCCGTGCCGGGCGTGGCGATAATCAGCGCGATTGTCAGCGGGCCTTGCGCATTCATTGGTGCGCAGATCTCCGCGCAAGAAGGTTCTCATAGACCTTCAGCGTGGTTTCGGTCTGTGCTTCCAGCCGGAAACTCCACGGTATCTCTATCTCAGGTCGGGGGCTGTCAAGGAGAGCGAGCGCGGCCTGGGTAAACGCTTCTATATTGTCTGGCGGTACCAGTCCGTCGGGGAAACAAGCGCGCAGTGTTTCGGCTGCGCCACCTCGGTCGAAGGCGGCCACCGGTGTGCCGGAGGCCAGGGCTTCGGTAACGATGCGGCCGAAAGGTTCTGGTTTCGTGGACATGTGACAGACCACGTCCGCCAGAAGGTAGAGGGTGGTCATGTCATTGCGCTGGCCGAGGAAGCTCACCTTGTCGGTCAGGTTCAGGCGGGCACGTTCCTTTTCCAGCTCTTCCAGAAACTGCTCCTTGCCGGGTTCGGCGCCGCCGACAATGATGCCGTGGCAGTCCGGCCGTTTTTGCACCAGTTGCGCCATCATGGCCAGGAAGTCCAGTTGGCCTTTCCAGCGGGAAATGCGCCCGGGCATCATGATGATCTTTTTCTGGGCCAATTGTGGGTACTGTCGGAACCAGCGGTCCAGCCATTGTGGGCTGAGCTCCCGTTGTCGAAAAGCACTCACGTCCACGCCCCGTTGGATGACGGTCAGTTTTTCTTCCGGCACCGGGTATTTGTTCAGCACATAATCCCGAACACAACCGGACACGGCGATGATGTGATCAGCCCGGGTCATGATGGCGCTGTAGGGGGTCACGGAATACATGCCGTGAAAGGTTGAGACAACGGCCGGGCGCTGGTTGGCTGGAATGGTCTTCAGAGCCAGGAAGATGATCCAGGCGGGCATACGGGAGCGCACGTGCACGATGTCCGGTTTCAGCTCCAGCAGCAGCTTGCGCATGGGGAGGATTTGCCCGAACGACGCCGGGTTCTTCCGGTGTATTGGCATGAAAATGTGTTCCGAGCCTTGCCCACGAAGCTGCTCCGCCATGGGCCCGCCTTTCGAAACCACATAGGACTCGTGCCCACGTTTCACCAGGTCGGCGGCGAACTCCACGGTGCCTCGTTCCACCCCGCCACTGTATAGCGCGGGTAACGCCTGCAGAATCCTCAACGTTTGCCTCCCCTTAAAAAGTGTTCAATCAGCCACCTTGCGGCCCTATCAGCCTCCCAAAGCTCCTGCGATCCGCGCAATTTTCCAGCCATAACCGAGGCATGGTCACTCCAGTGCGCGACGTACCCTTTCTCTACCAGGCTGGCCATGCCCCGGGCGACCCGGCTGTTATTCTTGGGCGCGAGCTCAAACAGACCCGTAGGCACGCCGGAGGTGGCAGCTTCGCAGGCCATGGAGGCGCTGTCTGGTGTGACCCACACCGCGCGGGAGGCGGCGAGTTGATGGGGAAGCCAGCTGGCGTGCGTTCGCCTGGGATCCACGACCGTGACCTTCGGGCCTGCCAGGTCGTTCAGTCGCATCAACAGGTTTTCGGGCGTACGGCGAGAGCCGCTGATCGTCCAGCGCCATTCCGGGTAGCGACCCATTAGCTGGGATAACTGTCCGAGAATAACGTCGTCATCCCAGTCGAAATGGGGGGAGGGGCCGCCTACGAGAACAAGGCCTTCGGGTTTGTCGGTAATTCTGGCCAGGGGCGTGATTGCATTTATGACACCTTCGGTGGCAAGGACATGTCTGGCTGGGGGGACCTTATCGTGTTCTGGAATGATGGCCGCATCGACCCAGTTGAGAGGGAAGCCCGGTTTCATTAAAACCACGGTTTTTACCTTTCGGAGCCGCCGCAGGGATAGCAACAGGCGGTGGGTACCGCTGCCGGCTGCGATAATCAGGTTTGGTCTTCCCAGGGCTTTATCCATGGCCGGCGCAACGCCAAGCAGCGCCCGCCACAAGGGCGGGGGCGCTTCGGTCGCATCGATTTCACTCACGCTGGCGCCAGCCAGCACCCGAAGGCGGTTGCCCAACCCTTTCAGCTGGTTGTGATGGCCAGGCTTATTATCGGTCAGTAGCCAGACAACCGGGGCGGGGGAGCCGGTGTGGGAGCGCATTCAGTTTGCGTCCTTGCTGTACAGGTTCGGATCTTCCCTGGAAGGACGGGTCTTGAAGCGGCGATGCATCCAGAGGTACTGGTCCGGGTGTTTTCGGATTTCGTTTTCGATGGTCTTGTTCACCAATGTGGCGTCCGCCATGTCATCTCCGGAAGGAAAGTTCTCCAGTGGAGGATGGAAGTAGATATCGTACCCTGGAGCGTGTTCCCGTCGGAAATGGCTGAACGGCACCACGGCACAGCCGCTACGGTCGGCTATGCGCGAGGTGGCGGTGATGGACCCCGCAGGTACTCCGAAAAATGGGGCAAAAACGATGCCTTTGCGGCCGTAGTCCTGATCCGTGGCGTACCAGACGATACGGTTGTTTTTGAGCTGTTTGAGCAGGCCGCGCAGGTTCCGGCTGTCCAGTGCCACCCCATAACGACGCTCCCTGGCGCGGGTCATCACCGCGTTCATCAATGGGTTGTTATGGTCGCGCTGCATCACGTCGGCCTCGATGTATTCGGTGACCAGGGCGCCCCCCAAGTCAAGAGTGCTGTAGTGACCGCCCAGCAACAGGATGCCCTTGCCTCTGGCAAGGGCAGCGTCGACATGTTCAAGGCCGTGGACTTCTGTAATGGGCATGAAGCTGGTGGGACTGCGGAACCAGGCCAGCCCAATCTCCATGACACCGATGCCGTTGGCGCGGAAAGACGCCTTCACCAGTGCCTGCTTTTCCGTTTCGGATAACTCTGGAAAGCACAGGCGAATATTCACATCGGTGATTTGCTTGCGACGGCCGGCAAAGCGATAGGCTATGTCACCAACCCGTTTGCCCAGCCACCATTGTAACTTCAGTGGCAATTGGGCACCCAGCCACATGGCGGCGACCCCGATCCAGGTTGGCCACCAGCGCGGATGAAGGTAGCTGGTATAGCGGGTGTCGCGAGTTCTCTGTTTAGCGGTCTTCACTCGTGTCAGTCCCTGATGATTTTTAACGGCAAGAACCGGAGTTTAGCAGGGCCATTATCTCCGGCTAAAGCCGCAATATCCGCAAGTTGCGGAAAATCATGAATTCCAGGTCGCAGACGCCGGCCACCGCTTTATGTAGAATGACCGCCGCATCGACCCGGCCGGAGTTACCATGCTTCATTTTTTCTACTCCCTTTTTTTCCGCATCGCGCTGCCGTTTGTGTTGCTGCGGTTGTGGTGGATCGGGCGTACCAATCCTGAAGCGTTCGTGCGCTGGCAGGAGCGCCTGGGGTACGTGGAGGCCTTCGATGAGCCGGTCATATGGGTTCATGCCGTATCGGTGGGTGAAACCATTGCCGCAGCCCCCCTGGTGAAAGCCTTGCTGAGGCGTAATCCTGATATCCCCATATTGATGACCGCGATGACACCGACCGGCTCGGCCCGAGCCAGGGCTTTGTTCGGTGACCGGGTCCACTATGCTTTCTCACCTTATGACACACCCGGTGCGGTGCACCGTTTTGTTGGCCGCGTAAGGCCCCGGGCGCTTGTGATTATGGAAACTGAGCTTTGGCCCAATATGATTGCTCTTAGCCGCCAACGCGAGGTGCCCATTTTTCTCATTAATGCGCGCCTTTCCAGCCGTTCCGCGCGGGGATATGAGCGGGTGGCGTCACTGGTTCGCCCGCTGCTCCGCAGTATTAGCTGGATAGCCGCGCAAGCAGAGGAAGACGCTGGCCGGTTCCTGCGTATTGGGGCCACGCCGGAGTCGGTGTCGGTGACCGGCAGTATCAAGTTTGATGTTGAGGTCTCGGACGAAGTGCGCGCCGAATCTTCGGGGCTGAGGGCGGCGCTGGGCGCTGACCGTCCGGTTTGGATCGCAGCCAGTACCCACGACGGTGAGGATCGCCAGATATTGGAAGCTCACCAACAAATCCTCGAGCATTTCCCGAACGCATTGCTGATGATTGTGCCGCGGCATCCAGAGCGTTTTGATGATGTGGCCAGGCTCATTGACGCCATGGGGCTCTCTCTTGTCCGTCGGTCCCAGTCAGGAAGTGACGGGGGCGGAAAGGTGGGGAGCGAGGTGTATCTTGGTGACACTATGGGTGAATTGTTAATGCTGTACGGCGCCTCCGATGTGGCCTTTGTGGGCGGTTCGCTGATTGAGCGCGGCGGCCACAACCCGCTGGAGCCAGCCGCTTGGGGAATACCTGTTGTTTCCGGGCCGCACATATTCAATTTCGAAACCATTTACGACCGCCTTGATTCAGGGCAGGGGCTGTTTATTACGGATTCGGCGGAGTCTCTTGCCCAGTGCGTCGTTCATCTCTTTTCGGATAAATCTTCTGCTCAAAAGGCGGGGCACAACGCGCTGGCGGTTGTGAATGCCAACCGTGGTGCGCTCGAAAAAGTGGTCGATGGGATTGTTAAGCGGGTCTAAGGTGTGATGCCGGCGTTTTGTTATTGGCCGGGGCATGGTGCCCCGGCCTGGTTTGCATCAGTTTACTGAGAGGGGTTGTCGATGGTTTCCTGTTCGTTAGCCATGGCTTCAATCCCCGGCGCTGATGCGCTCAGCCAATTGTTCAGGTCAACCAGATCCTGAGGGCTTAGGGTGCCAGCTGCCTGTTTCAGGTTCAGGGTGTTAATCACGTAGTCGTAACGGGCATTGGCGAAGTCACGCAGTGCCACGTAATAGTTCCGTTCCGCATCCAGCACTTCCACGATGTTCCGTGTACCCACTTCGTAACCGGCACGGGTGGCATCCAATGCACTGCGGCGGGAAATGATGGTCTGTTCAAGTGCATTGGCGGCCTCAATGTTGTTGTCAATGGTCAGGAACAGGCTGCGCGTGTTTACACGTACATCGCGGCGCGCTGTATTCAGGTCATGTTCGGCAGCCGTCACCAGCGAGCGCTGTTGACGCACGCTAGCCTTCGTTCCTCCTCCTGTATATAGAGGAATATTGAGGGACAGGCCAATGACGCCCTCAGTGCCTTCTTGCGTTGTTGATAAGGCGTTGTCGAGACGAGTTTCACGATAGGAGGCGGTAAGCTCAAGCGTTGGCAAATGGCCTGACTTGGCCGCTTTCAGGTCGGACTGACTTGCGTTAAGCTGGAAAAGGGTCGTTTGAAGAGACCAGTTGTTTTTGAGGGCTCTTGACTCCCAGGATGCTGGGTTTGCCGGTTCAGGGCGCCTAAGAGGGAAGTTCTGCCGAAGGTTTTCCAGAGCGGTAGGGTAATCGCCGGTTAGTCGCGCCAGTTGTTCTTTTGCAATGTTCAGTTGATTTTCAGCAGCGATGCGTTGGCTTCTGGCATCGTCATAGCTGGCCCGCGCTTCGTATACTTCGGTTATGGCGATAAGGCCCACTTCAAAGCGTTCCTGGGCCTGATCATATTGGCGCTGAATGGCAGCTTCAGTTGCTCTCGCGGTGGTAACTGTATCCTGAGCCCGCAAAACATTGAAATAGGCGGTTGCTGCATCGAGAATCAGTTGTTGTTGGGACAGGTTGTATTGGGCTTCAGCAGCCTTTGTTTGGAATTGGCTGGCTTCGTATGTAAACCAGTCGCTGGCCTGGAATATAGGTTGGCTCAACTCAACGCCGTAACGATAAGCCTTGTAGCTGTCACCCGAAAAAAACTGTCGCGCCAACTCATCGTTCCCTGAGCCGCTGAATGCGTTATGGGGCTCAAAATCTGTGTGGTTTACTGACCCTGTTGCCGTGATTTGCGGCAGCAGGGAGCTTTTACTGACGTCAACGGCAGCTTGCTGCGCCTGGAACTGAGCCTGAGCCGATGCAATGCCGGAATCATAGGAGAGTGCTTTCTCGTACGTCTCAACCAGATCCATGGATAGTGCAGGCTGGGCTGCGAGCAGTCCAATCAGCCCGGAAAGCAGTCGTTTCTTCATGATGTCTCCTGTTAGTGAATCACCCGGCGTGTTGGAATACCTGGCCACATATGTTCAGATAACCATTGAGCGTTTCAGGCTCGCCATTATGGACAATAATCGGCCTGAGCTCTACACTTGCAGTCGGCACTGATTGTAAGTGTCAATTACATTGATTTCGCGTCTTGACGGGGTGCTGGCGTCAGAACATCTGACCGCCGGCTGAGATTGCCATGCAGAACCCGCAACCTGATCCGGATAATACCGGCGTAGGGATTTGAGACAATATGCTGCAACGACACAGAACCGTTCTGTGATCACTGCCCGTCATGCGCGACCCGTATACCTAATCAACCCGGGGACGCACTATGACAACAATACCTTCCTATCTTAGCGATTCAGCAAAAGTCGATTCTGCAGCCATCAAGCCGCTGCCCCAGTCCCGAAAAATCTACGTACAGGGTAGCCGACCTGATATTCGGGTGCCCATGAGGGAAATTACTGTGGGCGACACGCCGACCGACATGGGTGGCGAGAAAAATGCGCCCGTCGCCGTTTATGACACCTCCGGTCCGTACAGCGACCCTGAAGCCACTATTGATCTGCGTAAGGGACTCAAGCCCATCCGTTCCGCCTGGATTGAGGAGCGCGGAGATGTAGAGCAGCTATCCGATTACACCTCTGAATTCACGCGTCGCCGGATGAAAGACCCTCTGCTGGACCCACTCCGTTTTATGGATGAGCGCAAGCCGCTGAGGGCCAAGCCCGGCAAGAACGTCAGCCAGATGCATTATGCCCGCCAGGGGATCATCACTCCTGAGATGGAATTTGTGGCCATCCGCGAGAACATGAAGCTGCAGGAAGCGCGAGAGCAGGGTCTACTGAAGGATCAGCACCCGGGCCAGTCCTTCGGCGCGTCCCTGCCGCAAGAAATTACGCCGGAATTTGTCAGGGACGAAGTTGCCCGCGGCCGGGCGATTATTCCCAACAATATCAATCACCCGGAAACCGAACCGATGATCATCGGTCGCAACTTCCTGGTAAAAATCAACGGCAACATCGGCAACTCGGCGGTCAGTTCTTCCATCGAGGAAGAGGTCGAGAAGCTCACCTGGGGCACTCGCTGGGGTTCCGACACCATCATGGATCTGTCTACCGGCAAGAATATCCATGAAACCCGTGAATGGATTATCCGCAACTCGCCGGTTCCCATCGGCACCGTGCCCATCTATCAGGCGTTGGAAAAAGTCGGCGGCGCTGCCGAAGACCTGACCTGGGAGATTTTCCGTGACACGCTGATTGAACAAGCAGAGCAGGGCGTCGACTACTTCACCATCCACGCTGGCGTGCGCCTGCATCATGTGCCTATGACGGCCAAGCGTACCACCGGCATTGTGTCCCGTGGCGGCTCCATCATGGCCAAGTGGTGTTTGGCCCACCACAAGGAAAGCTTCCTGTACGAGCACTTCGAAGACATCTGCGAAATTATGAAAGCCTACGACGTGGCCTTCAGTCTCGGCGACGGCCTGCGTCCCGGCTCCATTGCCGATGCCAACGACGAAGCCCAGTTCGGCGAGCTCGAAACCCTGGGTGAGCTCACCAAGATTGCCTGGAAGCACGATGTTCAGGTAATGATCGAAGGGCCGGGCCATGTGCCCATGCAGCTGATCAAGGAAAACATGGACAAGCAGCTGGAATGCTGTGATGAGGCACCGTTTTACACACTCGGGCCACTGACCACGGACATTGCCCCTGGCTACGACCACATTACGTCCGGTATCGGCGCGGCAATGATCGGCTGGTACGGCTGCGCCATGCTTTGCTACGTTACCCCGAAGGAGCATCTGGGCCTGCCCAACAAGGACGATGTAAAGACCGGCATCATTACCTACAAAATCGCAGCTCATGCCGCTGATCTGGCAAAAGGCCACCCCGGTGCCCAGATCCGCGACAACGCGCTGTCCAAAGCCCGCTTCGAGTTCCGCTGGGAAGATCAGTTCAACCTCGGCCTCGACCCGGACACCGCTCGTGCCTTCCACGATGAAACCCTGCCGAAGGACTCCGCCAAGGTGGCCCATTTCTGCTCCATGTGCGGCCCGAAGTTCTGTTCCATGCAGATTTCCCAGGAAGTTCGGGAGTATGCCAAGGAGAATGGCCTAGACGAGGTGTCTGCGGTGGATGCCGGCATGAAGGAGAAATCCCGGGAGTTTGTGGAGGCTGGGTCCAAGCTTTATGACAAGGTTTGACCTTTTGTAAGACTGCTTGGTTCGGAGTGTGAGCCAGGGTGGTGGCCCCGTTCAGAAAACGACTCGAGACGTCCCTGTGCGTCTCGGGCTCCGCCATCCCTGGCTCCGCACGTTTCTGAACGGGGCCACCACCCTGGCTCAATCTGGTATTGGCAGTCATCGCCTCGTTGGTCGCTTTTTGAGGATTGCACAAATGCTCGAAGCAGTTATTGGGAACCCCTTTTCCAAAACTGTGCGGAGCCATGGATGGCGGAGCTCAAGCGCCCCAGGGACGGGCTTGAGCGTGTTTTGGAAAAGGGGTTCCCAATTGCTGCCTCCCCGTGATTTAAGGCTGGGGCCCGAGCTTGCAGTAGCCCCGTAAATCCGGCTATCGTTCAGAATCGTTCTCACAAACGGATCTGAAACCAGTAATGACCGAACCGTTCCAGTTTAAAGACCGTGACGTAAAAATCGAAAAACGCGAAACCGTGTTCCATGGCTTCTTCCGCATGGACAAGCTCTGGCTGACGCACCCGCGCTTTGACGGCGGGCAAATGCCAACATTCACCCGCGAACTCTTCATCCGCGGCGACGCCACCTGCGTATTACCTTACGATCCCGATCGTGACGAAGTTGTTCTTCTCGAACAATTCCGCCTCGGCGCTTTAGGTCGGAAGCAGTCTCCCTGGTTACTGGAACTCGTGGCTGGCATGAACGAGGAGGGTGAGTCGCCCGAAGATGTTGCCCAGCGAGAAGGCCAGGAAGAAGCCGGCCTGACGTTTAAACCGCTGGACAAAATCTGCGACTATCTTGTGTCTCCCGGCGGGAGCACAGAGCTGATCCACCTATACTGCGGTCGCATCAGCACCAAATCCGCCGGCGGTTTGTTTGGCATGGAGCATGAACACGAAGATATCCGTGCTCATGTATTCAGCGCCGACGAAGCCATCGCAATGATTTATGATGGACGTATCAATAACGCTGCCGCGATCATCGCGCTGCAGTGGTTGCAGTTGAATCGCCCGCGCTTGCGGGAAGGTTGGAGCTGATATGACAGAGTGGGTAATGAAACCCCGGCGTTATGTACCGGATCTAAGACGTTTCGGCGCGCTGTGTGATGGCAATTACATGCGGCTTCACCGCCTGCGGAGGCTTGAAGCCAAGGGCCGCCCCATTTGTGAATTCGAGCTTCATCGTGAGGACCAGTACCTGGGCCGTGTTCGCATCGAAGTGCTGCAAACCACAAAGTTTACGGAAACCCTGCTGCTTGAACAGGTGCACAACTCCGGGCGCTGGCTGAATAATCCCCAGTTGACGGTTCGGGTCTATCACGATGCCACCATGGCCGAGGTTATCAGTTGTTACCGCGATCGACAGATTGCGCCGGTGAACGACTACCCGAACCGTTTCATGCACCACCCTGACGAAAAAGTTCAGGTCAACAGTTTCCTGGCCGACTGGCTGGATTACTGCCTGCGTTTCGGCCACTTGCCGATGGAACATGCCGCCTGGTCTGCCGGAGAGGGCGTGGACTAAGGTTGTATGTCTGCTCTGCATCCAATGACATAGAGTGCGCGTAGACTGTGCGAGAGTTGTCAAAACCGGCAATTGCCTGGGGAAGCCTGAGCAGAATGTGATGAATATTCTGGATGCAGGCGGAAAAACTCAATAACCTGCCAGTAGGTCTGCTTCACCGGTGTGTGTTGCGCAAACGCAAGAACCACGAGTGCCATGACAGAGAACGACAACCAGCGTGCCCTCCGGGTGCTACAACTGACTGACCCGCACCTGATGGCCGATCCGGCGGGTGGGCTGCTGGGTGTCAATACGAGGGACAGCCTGGATGCCGTGATTGCTCAGGTTTTCCGGGACCATGGCCAGCCGGACCTTATCCTCGCCACGGGTGATATTGCCCAGGATGCAAGCGAAGAAGCCTACCGCCTGTTTGGCGACAAGTTGGAGGTCTTTCAGTGTGATACGGCCTGGATGGCCGGCAATCATGACGATTCGCCACTGCTATCCCGTATCGCCGCCGAGCGAGGAGCCAATCAGCGCCATATTATCCAGGGTGGGTGGCAGTTTGTGCTGCTGGACACCTCGGTTCCCGGGAAGGTGTTCGGTGAGCTTTCGGAGCCTGAGCTGGCGTTCCTGGAGAAGACCCTGAGTGAGAATCCCGACCTGCCAGCACTGGTCGCTCTTCACCACCATCCGGTTGAAATCGATACCCGCTGGATGTCACCGATCGGGCTTCGCAATCGTGACGCGTTCTGGCAGGTGATCGATCGTTTCCCGCAGGTAAAAATCGTCCTCTGGGGCCATATCCATCAGGAACTGGATCAAACCCGCAAGAGTGCGCGCCTGCTGGCGACGCCGTCGACCTGCATACAGTTTACAGCCGGCTCCGTGGAGTTTTCGGTGGAGGATAAGGCGCCGGGCTATCGGTGGTTCGAATTGTTGCCGTCGGGTGAGTTTTCCACTGAAGTCAGCCGGGCGACGGATTTTGTGTTCGAGCTGGATAGCAACAGCACCGGATATTAGCGGGTTGCTGATCGGCAGGCGGCCTGTTAATGGCCACCTTATTGCGTATATAATTCAGGCTTCGCTCAGGACGAGCAAGAGACATTCACTTCTTCAGGGATCGAAGACATGCCCCAGGCAACCGGACTGCAGTTCACGGCCACCCTTGGCCAACTCCCCAAAGACCTGTTCGTGGTCGCCCGTTTCGAGCTGACCGAGTACCTTTCCAGGCTCTGCCATTGCAAGCTGGAACTGGCCAGTACCTCCCCCGACATCGCCCCCGAAGACGTGCTGGAACAGCCCGTGGAACTGGTGATGTGGCAGGATGGCGTTCCGCTGCGGCGCTTTACCGGCGTGATCAACGAATTCGTCCGGGGCGACTCCGGCCACCGCCGCACCCGTTACGACGTCATCGTCCAGCCACCCCTGTGGCGCCTCGACCTGATGCACAACAGCCGCATCTTCCAGACCCAGGCCACCGACGCCATCGTGCGTACCCTGCTGGAAGAGCGGGGTCTTATCGACACCGTGTTTGATCTCAAGCGCACCCCCGAAGAACGGGAATACTGCGTCCAGCACCGGGAAAGCGACCTGGCCTTTGTCGAACGCCTGGCCGCCGAAGAAGGCTGGCACTACCGTTATTACCACGGCGATGTGGAAGGCAACGACCAACCGGCCCTGATCATCGCCGACCACCACGGCGACGCCCCCAGGCTCGAGCCGGTGGCATACAACGCCAAGGCTGGCGGCAGCACCCGCCAGAGTACCGTCTTCCAGTTCCGCTACCGGGAACGGGTGAAAGCCGCCTCCGTGGCCATGAAGGACTACACCTTCAAGAATCCCGCCTACGCCCTGATGCACGAACACCAGGCCGACAAACTCGACGGCCAGCGGGAAGACTACCAGCACTACGACTACCCCGGTCGCTTCAAAGCGGATGCCAGCGGCCAGCCCTTTACCGAAAGCCGTCTCGATGCCCTCAGGAACGACGCCGCCATCGCCGATGGCCAGAGCAACCGCCCCGACTTCACCGTAGGTGCCAAAGTCGAACTCACCGACCACGACAACCCACGCCTGAACCGGGAATGGCTGTTCACCAGCATCACCCACACCGGAGAACAACCCCAGGCCCTGGAAGAGGATGGCAACAACGGCGCCACCACCTACCACAACGCCTTCAACGCCATCCCCGCGGACCGCACCTGGCGGCCCCAGGTCGAGCATCGCCCGTTGATGGACGGGCCCCAGGTTGCCATTGTCACCGGCCCCAAAGGCGAAGAGATCCACTGCGACGAACACGGACGCGTCAAAGTGCGATTCCCTTGGGATAGGTACTCAAAAAACGACGAACACAGCAGCGCCTGGCTCAGAGTCAGCCAGGGCTGGGCCGGGGGCCAGTATGGTTTCATGGCGTTACCGAGAATCGGCAACGAAGTCATCGTCAGCTTTCTGGACGGCGACCCGGACCAGCCGATCATTACCGGAAGAACCTACCACGCCACCAACACGCCGCCGTACGCGCTGCCGGAGCACAAGACCAGAACCACTCTCAAGACCCAGACCCACAAGGGTGAGGGCAGCAACGAACTGCGGTTCGAGGACGAAGCGGACAAGGAACAGATCTACGTCCATGCCCAGAAAGACCTGGATCTGCTGACCGAGAACAATCGCACCGAAGTCATCAGGAATGACAGCCACCTGACGGTGGATAACCACCGCAAAGCCCATATCAAGGGCAATGACCACGCCACCGTGGATGGTGAGAAACGGGAATCCATCGGCGGTGACTCAAGCCTCACCGTCAACGGCAGCCACCACAGCAAACAGGGAAAGAACCAGCTCATCGAAGCCGGCAGCGAAATCCACCACAAGGCCGGTATGAAAATCGTGATCGAAGCGGGTGCGGAAGTGACCCTGAAAGCCGGTGGTAGCTTTGTGAAGGTGGACCCCAGTGGTGTGACTGTATCCGGGCCTATGGTGAAGATGAATTCCGGAGGTGGGCCTGGGAGTGGAAGTGGCGTTGGGGCACAAATGCCTGAAAAGCCCGACCTCATCGAGCCAGTGGCAGGTGCCAATGTGACGCAGGATTCGTTAGCCGAAACGGGCACACGAATCAATGCAAAGCCAGGTAGTGTTGCTGGAGCCAAGACTAAGTCCGGGGGCAGCAACGGGCCTACACCTTTCAGCGCCTCTCCGACGCAATCCGATGGTGTCTTAGAGGAAACCCCTGTTGTCGACGAATCTGGCCGGCTGGTCGACGTTCGTGGTCGGGGAACTGACGATGAAACAGTGAAAAGCGCATTGGCACCCGGTAAGGAGGGCGCGGCATGAATCAACCCCTGAACCTCAAACGTGAGCCTCTCGATAAAACGGTCCGCCTGAGGGCGGAAAATGACAAGGGCGAGCCTGCGGGGATGGCGCTTGCCATCCCCACTCAAGATGGCGGTTCCTTCATGGTTCCCGTTCTGGACGACTGGCAATCCACGGAAGAAAAGCCGGAAGGTGAGTTGGGCAATACCTTGATGAGTGTTTGCCCCGTTGCTGAAGTTCACAGCAAACGCCCCATTGAGTCCGGTGGCGTAACGATCTTCGGTGGCCGCGCGGTGTCCCTTATGCGCCCGGGTTACCTCTATGTATTCAGGGGCCAGACACTTTGGCGCGAATTCGAAATTGGTCCGGAAGGCACTCTCAGCGAAGTCGATCTCGTGACCGCGCGCCAGGATAGGGCCTCCGCCCGTTTGGCTGCGGGCAAACCAGTGACTGATTTTCTGGTGCCAGTATTGCTGCAGAATCGATTTGAACTGACGGACTGCCGCATTGCCTATAGTGAAATCCAGTGGCCATGGTCCTATATTGAGAAGCTGGAAAGCGCGTCAGCCGTTCTGGAAAAGAGGGCCCTGTCCATCGCGCCTGCCTGGGCCGCTGCGACGGACGATAGCCTGAACTTCGACGGCGGTTTCCCGGCTTCGGTCATTTCGTCGGTACCCACCTTGCGGCCCAGAGATCTGGGCATTGAACTGATGCTCAGGGACCCTGCCGGATTTACGCCCGAGTTCCGGGAGCCGGGCAGTGGTGAGTTGATTTCCCGAGTCGTCGAACGATGGAAGCGTATTCCTGCGGATGACGAGAATCCGGGTAGGGAACTGCCGGATCTGGACTTGCAGGCCGAGGTCGCAGAGGACGCTTTGGTCGGTGCCCGGGAGCACAGCGCCATCGTATGCGTGGCCATCCCCGACCCGCTGTTTCGCCTACGTCATGCCCTGGCGCAATTGCACCTGGCCCTGCATTACCTCGATGCGATTGACCTGTCGCTTAAAGATCGACCGTTGATTCACTCCGCCACACTGATACGTCAGGCATTGTTCGATCCGCAGGTTTCAGCCTCCAGCGATCAAGTCGAAACCCTGCGAGCGGCGGTGGACCAGGAGAAACTCCATAAGACTCTGGACCATTCCGAGCGCCAGAAGGTGCTCGGAGAAATCGCTGCCCACCTGGAAACCCTGGAAACATTGGTCAACAGCGGCGACTTTGAAACCGTCTGTGATGACTACCTTAACCACGACGGGTTGGGGCCCTGCGAAGCTTTTGCGCTACAGGCGGACCTGCTAAATCTTGCCCAACAACTCCCAGGTGTGCTGAATGCCCATGGCCTGGAGTCACCGGGCATTTTGTCACGGTTGCTTAAGCAGGGGCTGGGAAACAACTCCCTCATCAATGCTCTGGCTGACGGTGGAAGTGCAAGCAGCGACCTTCATCCTGCGCTGGCGCAATTAAAGGAACTCGCGGGTGATCAAGATGCACTAACGGAGGACCGTCTGAATGGCGCGGGTTTGTCGTCCATTAGCGCGCTGGCCCAACAACTGGCTCAGGAGGAAGGCGACTCTGGTTCGGACAGCGGCAATGGTTCACCTTCCCTCCCCAGCAGTGCTCCAGGCACCGCTGCGGGAATGGTTAAAACAGCATTGGGGGGCTGGAGTGCGGCCGTTCTAAAAACGGTGGAAAACTTACGACAGAGTGGCGACCTGGCGGCAATCAAACTGGACCGCGTGTTCACTTCTGTCAAAGCAGTGGCCGACATTGCTGACCCCAATCTGGGCGGAGAGTTGCAGGTAATGCGCCGAGGTGAGGTTGATCTCACGCGTTACAGCATTGTGGGCGTTCACGGAAAAGGAATTTCTTTTGGCTTAACCGATGCAGACCGCCAGAGCGAAGCCCTGACAAGGCGCAATGATTATCTGTTTGCAGACAGGACAGACGCGGCGGGTAAACGGGTGGCGTCCACCAGCCCGAGTCGATTGGTTGATGAAGGTGGAGAAGCTCTTGTTAAGGCAGCGGCTCATACCTGGGTGTTTGTTCTACCCGTCGATCATCCTGAAGCCCGGAAATTCAGTGCCTTGAAAATTGATTGGGCGAAAAAGGCCAAGTCGTTTGCTGATGGGCCTGGGTTATCGAGGGTGTTGGTGGGATTGGCCGCGTATAATCTTGCTTCGGAAGCATGGATCCTGATAAACGCGAAGACTGGAAGTTCAAGGATTTCGTATGCAAAGACTTTCGGAGCCTTCTTAGATCTATCCGCAGCATTGATGAAGCTTCATGTCGTCGGATCTTCGGCAACTGGCAAGGTAGTTTCGAGGATAATACTGAGGCCGCTTTTCGAAATAAAATCCGTGCCATTGCTAGGGCCTCTTATCCAGAAACGGCTTTTGCAGGTTGGAGCCGGCACAATTGTCCGGACTATGGGGCTGGCTAATTTTATGGCTGGTGTCTTCATGGTGGGCACAAGCGCTTGGGATTATCGGAACAGTGTAAGTCGGGGCGACTCGGACGCAGCTTTCGGGCATGGCTTGGCGGTGGCTGGAGGTAGCGTCTTTTTAGCGTCCCCGCTGCTAAGCGGATTATTGGCAGTGCCTGGTTGGGGCTGGGCATTATTTGGACTGGGGGTTGTACTGGGCGGCAGTGTATTCGCAGCTATTGCTACCGACAGTGAGATAGAGCGCGTATTGAAGCAGGGACCTTTGGGCCTTGGGCCAGATCATGAGGGGCTTCCTGCGGACGATTCCGTCTATTTTCCGCAGTTGTTGAGCCAGATCTCCCCTGTAACGGTAACCGCCAAGCGCTATGGTGACTTGAATGAGGAGGAACAAGCGATGTTTGTGGGCCACAGCCCATCTCAAGACGACTACAGGGTGACGGTGAGTTCCCCTCTCATCAGTCGTTTCAAACTAGGCCAGTCACCTAAGGATAAATCTGGAAGTAAGAAGCCAGACTTGAGGCTTGGGATTCAGGAACTGGAATACACCCACAGCACAATGCAGACTTCCGTTGGCCAAGTCGATGAGTTCAACTTGACCAAGAATATGCCATTGCAGCGGATCACGACCTGGGCCGCCTTGCCAGAAGATCACTCGGTACATTTTCTCGTCGAACGAAACCTTGCCGGCGGCGAAACCAAGAGGTTTGGTCATAGTGAAAGACGAACCATAAGTTTGCGAGTGGTCCTGCAAGCTCGAGTCGAAAGTGAAATTGGCGCATTTAGACTTCCTATGCCCGTGCTTGATGACTACGAGGCGTTTGATGCCATTCGTCACGGCGCGTTGCCGGATAAACAACGCCAGGTATTCAACCCGTTCAAAAATGAGCCAGTACCCTACTGGATTGTGAAAGAGGTCGCCGTGTGAGTGAGAATGGTCGCGTAAATAGCCAAGAGAATTCCGGTTTTCGGGCCGGTCAGGTTCCAAGCTTACCCGAGCCTCCAGCCAAACGTGAACGGGTAGGTGAGGATCTTCAACCTGTCGGTGATTACGCAGGAATCGAGCCTTATCACCGGGTGTGCGAAGATGTAGGTGCCACCCAGCACCAAGATCAGAACGACCCGGATGGCTTTTCCTCTGGAGAGTGGTGGTGGGACCAGCGTCAGATTCGCTTCCTTAACGGGAAAGTATTTATTGGTTTTTCGGCTTTGCTGCTATTTATTCCCTATGTATGGGGCACTGCTTTGGTTGGTGGTGGCGGAATATTGGTGTTATATTTCGCTGATTTGGTAGATATACCTAAAGTTTTAAAGTTTTTTTGGATTCTCTTTGCTGGTTTTGCCTGGATAGCAGCCTCTTTCTATATCCTGATAAAAACAATGCCCTGGGTCATGGGCGGTTTCGCCCTGCTACTGAGACCATTCGACAAACTACTGGGCAAGCTCCTGGATCGCGGCCTGGATGCAGGCGAAAGCGCCTTCAACCGCGAGACGGGTGAGGTCAGCTTCGCTCTACCGGGAGGTAAGAAACTGACCGCGCCCTTCGAGGAGTTCGATGCCTACGTGGAGCGCGTGGTCCAGCATGGCGGCATCTTCTACCGCCTGATGTTTGTTCACCGCTACACTGGCAAGCAGTTCAGTCAGACGTCCTTTAGCCGGATTGAGCCAATAAAAGAAGAAGTTATGGCTCTGTGGGATATGCTGCAGAGGTATATGGATGTATCCCAGCCGCTGCCGGATGTGCCGAGGCTGGAGCCCTTCCGCCACCTAGATCCGGTAACGGCGGAGCATGACCAGCACGCCGGACGGAATCCCCGGTTCTGGCGTGACCTGGATCTGGAAGCCTGGAAGCAGGGTGAAGGAGTCGAATGGCTGAAGCGCCAGGCGGAGTACCCTTGGGATAAACGCACCTGCAAGCTGACACCTCAGATTGGAAAGATTTCCATGGAGGCCTATAGAGCAAAGATGGCTTCCTCAAGTAACCATGGAGAACTTAAGGAATCGGTGATGTAAGGCAGAGGCATGGGCCTCTGCCTCAGTACACCTAAGCCTCCCGCAACTCCCGAGCCGCAGCCACCATCCCCTTGAGCGCCGGAATCACCTCCTCCCACGACCTGGTTTTCAGCCCACAGTCCGGGTTGATCCAGAGTCGCTCGGCGGGGATTCTTTCCGCGGCCTTGTTCATCAGCGACACGATCTGTTCAGTCCCAGGCACGTTGGGCGAGTGAATATCGTAGACACCCGGTCCAATATCATTGGGATATTGGAAGCCCTTGAAAGCATCCAGCAGCTCCATGTCAGACCGGGAGGTTTCAATGGTGATGACATCGGCGTCCATGCGGGCGATGGCTTCGATGATGTCGTTGAATTCCGAATAACACATATGGGTGTGTATCTGAGTGTCGTCCTTCACGCCGTTGGACGTAATTCGGAAGGCTTCGATGGCCCAGTCCAGATAGGTCTGCCAGTCGCTCTGGCGCAAGGGCAGGCCTTCTCGCAGGGCGGCTTCGTCAATCTGGATGATGTTCACGCCAGCCTGTTCCAGATCCAGTACTTCCTTACGGATTGCCAGTGCCAGTTGCAGACAGGTGTCTTTCCGGGGCTGGTCGTCGCGCACGAAAGACCAGTTGAGGATGGTGACCGGGCCGGTGAGCATCCCTTTCAGGGGCTTGTCTGTCAGCGACTGGGCGTAACGGATCCATTCCACGGTCATGGCTTTGGGCCGGGAGATATCGCCGAACAGGATGGGTGGTTTCACGCAGCGGGAACCGTAGGACTGTACCCAGCCGAAGCGGCTGAACACGTAGCCTTCCAGTTGCTCGCCGAAGTACTCCACCATGTCGTTACGTTCCGCCTCGCCGTGGACCAGCACGTCCAGCCCCAACTGTTCCTGTTCCTCAACGCAGTGGCGGATTTCTGCGCGGATTCGCTCGTGATATTCCTCGGGTGCGAGCTCACCCTTACGAAATTTGAGCCGTGTTTGGCGGATATCCTTGGTCTGGGGGAACGAGCCGATGGTGGTTGTGGGGTAGCGTGGCAGCTTCAGGTGGCTGGCCTGGATCGCGGAGCGCTGCTGATAGCTGCTTTTGCGCTGGCCCAGCTCGGGCGTAATGGCTGCGACTGCCCCGCGAACCTCTGGGTCCGTTACGCGGGTTGAGTTCCTGCGGCTGAGTATGGCGTCTGCATTGCTCTTCAGTTCCCGGGCCACCGCATCCTGGCCATCGGTAAGTGCCGTGGCCAACAGCTGCAGTTCTTCCAGCTTTTGCCGCGCAAAGGCCAGCCAGGAGCGTATCTCCGGGTCCATGGTGGTTTCGTTGTCCAGGTCTACCGGCACATGGAGAAGTGAGCAGGATGGCGCAATCCAGAGTCGTTCACGCAGCTTCTGATAAACCGGTTCCAGCCAGTCGAGGGTGGCTTCCAGGTCGGTTTTCCAGATATTGCGACCGTCGATCACGCCCAGTGAGAGAACCTTGTGCCCCGGCAGCCAGTCCGTCACGCGGGACACTTCGTCACGGGCGTTTGTCGCATCCAGGTGCAGGCCGGCAACCGGCAGCTCACAGGCCAGTTGCAGGTTTTCCCGCAGTTGGCCGAAGTAGGTGGTCAGCAACAGTTTTACCGGGCTTGCCTTGAGGTTGTGGTAAGCCAGGTTCAGGGCGTGCCGCCAATCGCCTTCCAATTCTGTGACCAGGATTGGCTCGTCAATCTGCACCCACTCTGCGCCATTGTCGGCAAGAAGCTGTATCAGCTCCGCATAGACCGGCAGTAAGTCATCCAGCAGGCTGAGCCGGTCTGTATCGTCCTTGGATTTGCCAAGCCAGAGGTAGGTGACAGGGCCGATGATAACTGGCTTGGCATTGACGCCTACGGCCCTGGCTTCGGCCAGTTGTTCCAGTAAACGCGTGGAATTCAGGCTGAACCGTGTGTCCGCGTCGAATTCCGGGACAATATAGTGGTAGTTGGTGTCGAACCACTTGGTCATTTCACCGGCATGGACGCCACAGCAATCGTTATCAGCCGGGGACCGGCCACGGGCAATGCGGAAGTAGCGGTTGAGTTCGTTGTCATCGGCTGTGCCGGCGCGCTGTGGCAGGTTACCGAGTGTGGCGCTCATGTCCAGCACCTGATCATAGAGCGAGAAGTCACCGACCGGTGCCAGCGTGAGCGGGCGTTGGTGTCGCCAGTTGCTGGCGCGAAGCCCTGCCGCGGTTTGCTGTAGGTTGTCTTCGCTTAACTCGCCTTTCCAATAGCCCTCAAGGGCAAATTTGAGTTCGCGACGTTGGCCAATCCTGGGAAAGCCTAGGTTATGGGTGGTTACCATGATGAATCTCCTGTCGTCATTCAGGTCATCAAGGCTAGTGCTGAACTGCCATGAAAAATAATGGTAAGATCTCATGAATCCATGAATTATTTTCAAGTAAGGCCGGCCAATGATAGAACGCAATCATCTGGAGATCGTCCGTGAAGTGGATCGGAGCGGCTCATTGACGGCGGCGGCGGACGCGCTGTGCCTCACCCAGTCTGCCCTCAGTCATGCCATGAAGAAGCTGGAGCAGCAGCTGGGAACGCCCGTGTGGGTGCGTGAAGGCCGTAAACTGCGGCCAACTCAATCCGGGTTGTATTTGCTGTCACTCGCGAATCGTTTGTTGCCGCAGTTCGATCATGCCGAGGAATTGGTGGGCCAGATTGCCCGAGGACAGCGGGGCAGCCTGCGAATCGGTATGGAATGTCATCCCTGTTACCAGTGGTTGCTCAAGGTGGTCGGGCCGTATCTTGAGGAATGGCCTGGCGTGGATGTGGATGTGAAGCAGCGCTTCCAGTTTGGCGGTATCGGTGCTTTGTTCGGCTACGACATCGATGTGTTGGTGACGCCGGACCCATTGCACCGCAAGGGGCTCGTGTACGAGCCGGTCTTTGATTACGAGCAGGTTCTCGTAGTGCCGAGCGATCACCCACTGGCCTCCAGGCCTTGGGCGGAGCCATCTGATCTTGAAAGTGAGACTCTGATTACCTATCCGGTGGATGCCGAGCGGCTGGACATCTATACCCGGTTTCTGGTGCCGGCCCACAGCAGCCCGGCCCGGCACAAGACCATTGAAACCACGGACATCATGCTGCAAATGGTCGCGGCAGGGCGGGGGGTCTCGGCACTGCCCCGTTGGCTGGTGGAAGAGTACGCCCATCAGATGCCGATCAGCCCGGTACGGCTGGGGCGGGAGGGTATTGATAAGCAGATTTTCCTGGGCCTCCGTGAGCGGGATGTGGATGTGGCCTATCTTCAGGCGTTCATGACGATGGCGCGGGAAACGACCTGGGGGCTGGATTGAAGCTAGAATCCGTCGCAACTTTGGTTGAGATGTTCGCGGGGGCGTCGTTCTTCGGTTAAAATGCGCGAAATTATTCATCGGGGACATGTGACCATGAGCGAAACACCCGCAGATCTGAAATACATTGAAACGCACCAGTGGGTGCGTGTGGCCGACGACGGCACCGCAACCGTCGGAATCACGGATTTTGCCCAGGATCAACTGGGGGATATCGTTTTTATTGGTGTTCCGGATGTGGGTTCGACGGTAACTGGTGCTGAAGAGGCGGGTGTTGCCGAGTCGGTAAAATCGGCCTCGGATGTGTTCAGTCCGGTGACCGGTGAGGTGATTGAGGTCAATGAGAGCCTTGAGGATGAGCCTGAGAAGGTGAATGAGGATCCTTATGGCGATGGCTGGTTGTTCCGGGTGCGGTTGGCGGATGCCGGTGAGCTGGATGGCCTGATGGATTCTGTGGCCTATGCGGAGCATGTGGCTGCCGAGGAGTGACCCCGCGGATTGCTTCGGAGTTAGGACCAAGCCGGGAGGGCCTTCCAAAACACGCCTCAAGACGTCCTTGTGCGGCTTGGGCTTCGCCATCCATGGCTCCGCACAGTTTTGGAAGGCCCTCCCGGCTTGATCCCCGGACTTCGGTGCTGGATTCGTCCTTAATTTCCTCTCCTTCTTCAATTCTTTAGGCGGTCATTTATGAATTTCCCGGTTTTATACCTACGCAAAGGCGCCGAGCGCAGGCTCAGGGCTGGTCATCTGTGGGTCTACAGCAATGAAGTGGATACCCATCGCTCCCCGCTGACCGAGTTTGAAGCCGGAGCCCAGGCTGAACTACGCGCGGCCAACGATAAACCCATGGGAACGGTGTTTGTGAATCCGCATGCGCTGATCTGCGGCCGTTTGATCAGCCGGAATGCCGCTCATGGCATGACGCCGCAAAGGCTTACCGAGCGGGTGGAGACGGCGCTGGCTCTGCGGGAGCGGTTGTTTGACAAGCCGTTTTATCGCTGGGTGTTTGGCGACAGTGACGGGCTTTCCGGGCTGGTGATTGACCGGTTTGATGATGTGGTAGTGGTTCAGATCTCGACCGCCGGTATGGAGCAGATGAAGGAGTCCGTTGTTCGTGCGGTGCAGCGGTTGGCGCATCCGCGGGCGATTATCCTCAAGAACGACGGTAAGATGCGGAAGGTAGAAGGGCTGGATACTTACGTTGAGCAGGCCCATGGCCCGGAGATTGATCTCCTGCCGGTTGAGGAGAATGGCGTGCGCTTCGAGGTGCCCATGGAAGGGGGGCAGAAAACGGGATGGTTCTATGATCACCGCATGAACCGGCAGCGGCTGCAGGCCTATGCGCCGGGCAAGCGTGTGCTGGATGTGTTCAGTTACGTAGGTGGCTGGGGTATCCAGGCTGCCTGTGCCGGGGCTACGCAGGTGACCTGTGTGGACAGTTCCTCTGGTGCCATCGACTCTGTTCATCACAATGCGAAGATCAATGGCCTTGATAACATCGAGACGATAGAGGGTGATGCCTTCGACGCCCTGAAAGCGCTGTGCGATGAGAAGGAAAAGTTCGACATCGTTGTCCTCGACCCACCGGCACTGATCCCCCGGCGGCGTGACCAGAAGGCTGGGGAAGAGGCTTATGCGCGCCTGAACCAGTTGGGACTTCGGCTGCTTGATCGGGATGGACTACTGGTGTCGGCTTCCTGCTCTATGCATCTGTCCCAAGAGAAGCTGACGGATATTATCCGCAGCAGCGGCCGCAAGATTGACCGGTTTGTTCAATTATTGGAGCAAGGCCATCAAGCGCCGGATCATCCGGTAGTACCGGGGATTCCGGAGACGGATTATATTAAAAGCTGTTTTGTTCGGTCGTTGACTGGGTTTCTTTGAGCTTGGGGGAGGTCAGTCAGCGGGGGCGCTACTCCGGGATACGCTGTAAATACGTCCCTGTACGTTCGACAAAAACATCCATGTTTTTGACGCTCCCGGAGTAGCGCCCCCGCTGACTGGCCCAGACGATGGCAGTTAACCTCGAAGGCTCATAATCTTCCAGCCATTTTCTTTCGCAATGTTTTCAAGCGTCGGATCCGGGTCTACCGCTACCGGATTTGCGACTTTGCGCAGTAAGGGGGCATCGTTGTGGGAGTCGCTATAGAACCAGGCGCCCTCGAGACTTTCTCCAGTTGATTCCAGCCAGTCATTCAGGCGGGCTACCTTCCCGTCCTGGAAGCTGGGAATACCTGCAACCTCCCCCGTATAGCGCCCATTGACCATCTCTGGCTCAGTGGCAATCAGGTGATCAATGTCCAGCAGCTTAGCCACTGGCTCGGTAACGAACCGGTTGGTTGCAGTGATGATCATCAAGGTATGGCCATCGGCCCGATGGCTATCCAGCAATGCCTTGGCTTTTTCGAGCATCATAGGCTGGATTTTCTTCGCCATAAACTGTTCGCGCCAGGCCAGCAGCTGTTCCGTGTCATGCCGTGCAAGAGGCTGAAGGGCAAAGCTCAGGTAGCGCATGATGTCCAGCTCGCCATTCAGATACTCCTCATAGAAGCGGTCGTTTGCCAGCCGGTATTCCTCCGCATCCACAATCGACTCTTCTACCAGGAATTCCCCCCAGGCATGGTCGCTGTCTCCGGCGAGCAGGGTGTTATCGAGATCAAAAATCGCGAGCGTCAACTTGGATACCTCCGGCAAAAACGACGACTGTCACAGGCGCAACAGTCTAGCATGACGCGCCGCCGTCGGCTTCGTTTGCCGAAGCCTTGGGATTCTGTAAGAATGAGAGCAACTTGGATAAATCCGGCCGGTGAATTTTTAATCCGGCCAACCGACTTTTAAGAGGACTGTGCCGTGATCGATTCGGACGGTTTCAGACCCAACGTCGGAATCATTCTGGCCAATCACAGGGGGGAAGTCCTCTGGGCAAGGCGAATAGGGCAGGACTCCTGGCAGTTCCCTCAAGGTGGTATCAAGCACGACGAATCACCGGAAGAGGCCCTTTACAGGGAACTGGCGGAGGAAATTGGTCTCGGTACAGGCGATGTGGAAATCATCAGCTGTACCCGTGGCTGGCTGAGATACCGCCTCCCTCGCAGGATGGTGCGCCACAATTCGCACCCGGTCTGCGTGGGACAAAAACAGAAATGGTTCCTGCTGAGGATGCTTTCGCCGGACGCGCAGGTGCGCGTAGACGGCACGGACTCGCCGGAATTCGACGGCTGGCAGTGGGTTAGCTACTGGTACCCGCTTGGGCAGGTCGTATCGTTTAAACGCGAGGTCTATCGACGTGCGCTGCGAGAGCTCGCGCCGCGGCTGTTTTACAACATGGAACAGTGGCGCCAGAGCGAGCCTTCCCGACGCGCGAAGGACACACAGAAATGACGGATTGAACCCGCCATGCTGAGCATACTGCGAAGTCTTGTACAAGAGGTAAACAGTGCCCGCGATTTGCAGGAGGCGCTGGATGTCATTGTTTCGCGGGTGCAGAAAGCCATGGATACCGAGGTTTGCTCGGTTTATTTGCTTGATCCAGCCACAAATCGCTACATATTAATGGCCACGGAAGGCTTGTACCAGCAAGCAGTAGGGCAGGTCAGCCTGGCTTATTCCGAGGGCCTGATTGGTCTGGTTGGCTCCCGGGAGGAGCCTATCAACCTTGAAGATGCTCCATCCCACCCCCGCTATCGTTACTTTCCTGAGACTGGCGAAGAGCGTTTCCGCTCGTTCCTGGGTGTTCCTATCATTCACCATCGCCGGGTTCTTGGTGTTCTTGTTGTTCAGCAACGGGAAAGTTCGCGCTGCTTTGACGAGGGTGAAGAAGCCTTCCTGGTTACCGTTTCGGCTCAATTGGCCGGCGTTATCGCCCACAGCGAGGCAACGGGCGCCATCAGCGGTCTTTCCCTGACCGGTGAAGAAGCGACCGATGTCAGTTTCAGTGGTGTGCCTGGTGCGCCGGGCGTTGCCATTGGCAAGGGTGTGGTGGTGTACCCTGCCGCCGACTTGGACGTAGTGCCTGAGAAGCCCACCGATGATATTGAATTGGAACTGTCGCTGTTTGATGGCGCGGTAACTGCGGTTCGGGAAGATATTGAGCGGGTGGCGGCCCGGCTCGCTTCCCAGCTTCGCCCGGAAGAGCAGGCTCTGTTCGATGTCTATTTGCGTATGCTGGGCGATGACGCAATGCCAGGTGAGGTGGGCAACCGGATCAAGGAAGGTTTCTGGGCTCAGGGCGCGCTGAAACAGGTGGTTCAGCAGTACGTTCGTCACTTTGAAATGATGGACGACCACTACCTGCAGGAGCGGGCTGTCGACATCCGGGATCTCGGCCGCCGTTTGTTGTCTCACTTGCAGGAAGGTGAGCAGAAGGACACGGTCTACCCTGAGAACACGGTCCTGGTCAGTGAAGAACTGACACCGGCCATGCTCGGGGAAGTGCCCAAGGGGCAACTGGTCGGTTTGGTGTCGGTCAAGGGCTCCAGCAACTCCCACGTTGCCATCCTGGCACGTGCCATGGGGGTGCCCACGGTCATGGGGCTGGTAGATATTCCGGTCAACCAACTGGATGGCAAGGACCTGATTGTTGATGGCTTTGAAGGGCAGATTTTTGCGTCACCCTCCTCGGACCTGAGGAACTTCTACCAGGAAATCTGTGACGAGGAAGATGAGTTGGTCAAAGGGCTGGAAGCCCTGCGGGACCTGCCTTGCGAAACCACCGACAACCACCGCGTGTCGTTGCTGGTGAATACCGGTTTGATGACCGATGTGGTGCGCTCTCTGAGCCACGGTGCTGAAGGTATCGGTCTGTACCGCACCGAAGTGCCGTTCATGATCAAGGACCGGTTCCCGTCAGAACAGGAACAGCGCGAATACTACCGCGAGCAACTGGAAGCCTTTGCCCCGAACCCTGTCACCATGCGTACGCTGGACATCGGCGGCGATAAGGCGCTGACGTACTTCCCGATCCAGGAAGAGAACCCGTTTCTGGGTTGGCGCGGTATCCGGGTAACCCTGGATCATCCAGAGATATTCCTGGTTCAGGTGAGGGCGATGCTCAAGGCGAGTGAGGGCCTGAACAATCTGCAGATCATGCTGCCGATGATCAGCAATATTTCAGAAGTGGAAGAGTCCCTACACCTGATTTACCGGGTTTATCATGAGGTCAGGGAGGAAGGTTACAACATCCATATGCCCAAGGTCGGGGTAATGGTGGAGATTCCGGCGGCGGTGTATCAGATTCGCGAGTTGGCGGATCGCGTGGATTTCCTCTCTGTTGGCTCAAACGACCTGACCCAGTACCTGCTGGCGGTGGATCGCAACAATCCCAGGGTCGCGCAGCTGTACCATTCCTATCATCCCGCCGTGTTGCAGGCGCTGGTGCGCGTAGCACAGGACGCCCATGCGGTCGGCAAGCCTGTCGGTATCTGCGGTGAGCTGGCGGGTGACCCTGGCGGCGCGCTGCTGTTGATGGCGATGGGTTACGATTCGCTCTCCATGAACGCGGCCAGCCTGCCGAAGGTCAAGTCGGTCATTCGCAGTGTTAGCCGCGAATGGTCGGCACAGCTACTGGAAGATGTGCTGTTGCTGGATTCGCCACACGTTATCAAGAGTTGTGTGGATCTGGCCCTGCGTAATGCTGGATTTGGCCGCTATCTGCGCCCGGGCAAGTCCAGTGCCATTGCCCATGCCGAAAAGGCCCTTTCGTGAAGGCGCATAGCCAATTGGTCCTATATAGGGTGTGTACTCTAAAACTGGCTGCTAGTGTTGAAAGCAATAGCCAACCGCACCCGCATGGGGATATTGAATGACGGCAACCACAACAGCGATTAAGCCCGAACCTCGCATCGGCCTGGCCCTCGGCGGCGGTGGCCCGTTGGGAGGTATCTACGAAATCGGGGCATTGCGCGCGCTCGATGAGGCGCTGGATGGCCTTGATTTCAATAATATTGATGTTTACGTCGGCGTGAACGCGGGCTCCTTTGTTGCGGCCAATTTGGCCAACCAGATGACCACCGCCCAGTTGTGTCGGATTTTTGTGCGCAATGAAGCGGAAGTGCACCCCTTCCATCCGGAAGTGTTCTATCGCCCGGCGTTCCGGGAGCTGGGCAGTCGCTTGCTGGCGGTTCCGGGCCTGGTGACGACGGCTGTGCGACGGTTCGTAAATAACCCTTATGACCAGAGCCTGCTGGAAGCGCTGACGATTCTTGCGCAGGCTGCGCCTGCGGGCCTTTTCGATAACGAAGGCCTGCACGAGTATCTGCAGCGGGCCTTTACCATGCTTGGTCGCACCAACGATTTCCGACAGCTTAAGCGCAGTCTTTATATTGTTGCGGCGGATGTGGAAAGCACTGAGGCGGTCTGCTTTGGTGCCCCCGGTTTTGATCACGTGCCCATATCAAAAGCGATTCAGGCGAGTACCTCGTCTCCGGGCATCTATGTTCCGGTCACTATCGACGGGCGTTACTACGTGGACGGTACTCTGAGAAAGGGGTTGCATGCCTCCGTGGCGTTTGAGGACGGTGCGGATCTGGTTTTCGCGGTCAATCCACAGGTTCCCATTGATGCGAGCTCAGCTGTGCGGGCCGGTACCATGGGGCCGGGTGATCTGACCCGGTCGGGTATGCCAAACCTGCTGTCCCAGATGTTCCGCACCATGGTGTACTCCCGAATGCAATCAGGCATTGCGCAGTACACCCGGGATTACCCGGACAAGGATATTCTGCTATTCGAGCCGACCCGCGATGATGCCAAGTTGTTCTTCTCCAATGTGTTCAGTTTCCAGTCCCGGCGGATGGTGTGTGAGCATGCCTACCAGATGACGCGGCGTGATCTGCTGAACCGTGCGGACGAGCTGGAGCCTAAACTTGCGAAGTATGGTATTCGTCTGCGTCGGGATCGACTGGAAGACGAACAGCGCACCATCAGTACCAGCCTGTACGGTGAGATGCTGCCCCTTTATGTGGCAAAAGGCCGCAAGAAACGGGCTCAGAAAGGAAAGTTGGCGACGGGCTTTGATAATGTGTCGGAGCTGTTCAGTAAGGCCTTGTAGGGGGCGCGAAGAACGCGCGCCCCAAAGGATACATTCGGGCCTTTCTGCCCTTGCGGGTCACAGGATATAGCGGCTCAGATCTTCGTCTTCAGCCAACTCACCCAGTTTTTCGTCCACAAACGCCGCGGTAACCTCGAAGCTGTCGGTAACCTGATCACCTGCCTCGTAAGACAGACTCTCCAGCAGTCGTTCCAGCACCGTATGTAGGCGTCTTGCACCGATATTTTCCGTGGTTTCGTTGACCTTGTAGGCGACTTCCGCAATACGGGCAATGGCGTCCTCTGTGAAGGTCAGTTTGACACCCTCGGTGCCCATCAGGGCCTCGTACTGCTGTACCAGAGAGGCATCTGGCTCCGTGAGGATGCGTTTGAAGTCATCCGGAGTCAGTGCCTGCAGCTCAACACGGATCGGCAGGCGGCCCTGTAATTCCGGGATCAGGTCAGACGGCTTCGACAGGTGAAACGCGCCGGACGCGATAAACAGGATGTGATCCGTTCGTACGGAGCCATACTTGGTGCTGACGGTGCTGCCTTCGATCAGGGGCAGTAGATCCCGTTGCACACCTTCCCGTGAGACGTCCGATGAAGTGTTCTCGGAGCGCTTGGCCACCTTGTCGATTTCGTCGATGAAGACGATGCCATTCTGCTCGACGGTCTGGATGGCTTTCTGCTTGATTTCTTCTTCATTGACCAGTTTGGCGGCTTCCTCGTCGCGAACGTGCTTCATGGCGTCAGCGACTTTCATCTTGCGGGTCTTGCGCTTATCAGAGGACATGCTCGAGAACATGTTCTGTAGCTGGCTGGTCATCTCCTCCATGCCTGGAGGTGCCATGATTTCAACGCCGGCGCCGCTGTTACGCAGGTCGATTTCGATTTCCTTGTCGTCCAGCTCACCCTCACGCAGTTTCTTGCGGAACAGCTGGCGGGTGGAAGAGTCTTCGGTTTTCTGGCTGTCTTCCTTGAAGTCCCGGGGTGGCGGGATCAGGGCATCCAGAATGCGTTCCTCGGCAGCGTCCATGGCGCGATGCTCGTGGCGTTTCATTTCCTTCTCGCGCAGCATCTTGATGGCCATGTCCGCCAGGTCACGGATAATGGACTCGACGTCCCGGCCCACGTAGCCCACTTCGGTAAACTTGGTCGCTTCCACTTTCAGAAAGGGGGCGTCGGCCAGTTTGGCAAGGCGGCGTGCGATTTCAGTTTTACCCACACCGGTGGGGCCGATCATAAGGATGTTTTTTGGTGTGATCTCTTCGCGCAGACCACTGTCCAGCTGCATCCTGCGCCAGCGGTTGCGCAGGGCGATGGCTACGGAACGCTTGGCCTCTTCCTGGCCCACGATGTGTTTGTTGAGCTCGTGGACAATCTCACGGGGGGTCATTGCAGACATGCTAGCTCCGGATCAATCGTTGGCTGAGAGCACTTCGAGGGTGCGATTGTGGTTGGTGTAGATGCAGATGTCGGCCGCGATATCCAGGCCCTTCTCCACAATCTCGTTGGCTTTCAGGTCGGTGTTTTCCAACAGGGCTCTTGCGGACGCCTGTGCAAACGGACCGCCGGAGCCGATCGCAATCAATCCCTGTTCTGGTTCGATAACATCGCCGTTGCCGGTAATGATGAGGGATGCGGTTTTGTCGGCAACGGCCAGCAGGGCTTCCAGCCGGCGAAGAGCTCGGTCCGTTCGCCAGTCTTTGGCCAGTTCGACAGCGGCGCGGGTAAGGTTGCCCTGGTGTTTCTCGAGTTGGGCTTCAAAACGCTCGAACAGGGTGAATGCGTCGGCGGTACCACCCGCAAATCCGGCCAGCACCTTGTCGTTATAGAGCCGGCGAACCTTGCGGGCATTGCCCTTCATTACGGTATTGCCGAGGGAGACCTGGCCGTCGCCACCCATGGCAACTTCATCGTCACGCCTGACAGAGAGTATGGTAGTCATTCTGGCTCCATTTGCCTGATAGAAAACGGTATTCAGCAGTTATGGAGGCGAGGGGGCGGTTTTCAAGGGCGGGAGGAAAGAGAGTCAGGAGGGCAGCTCAGCCCTCCTTGGGAATCTTCCTGACCAGAGGCTGAATGTTGAGATTGACCAGCTTGTCGATAGCCGCATTCATCTGGCTGCGAGAGGTGAAGGGGCCTACATTGACGCGGTACCAGATGCTTCCGCTTTCGAGGTCGATGCGTTTGACCTGTGCACGGAGGCCCTGGAACGCGATTTCGGCCCGCTGCCTCTCTGCATCTTGCTGTTGTCGGAAAGAGCCCGTTTGCACCAGGTAATCAAACGTTTGCTGTCCTGGCCCAGGGGTATATTCCTCGACCTCGGGAGGAACCACCTCCGAGTCAGGAAGCATGTCGTAAAAGCGAAAGCCGGGTTTTTCTTTTGCGGCGGTTTCCGAAGGCTTCTCCTTTACCGCAGGCGGTTCGGCTGTTGTGGCTTTTTCACCCTGGCGAGGCTCGGATGTAGGAAATGAGTTGAGATAGGCAATAAAGCCGATAAAACCACCCACGGCTGCCAGTGACAGAATCCACTTCAATGACAAGCCACCTCGCTGTGACTTGGCTGCAGCAGGGCGTTTTGGGGGCTGCTTTTGTTTACGCGCAGGCCTCGCGGATTTTGTTGACGTTGCCGGTTTGCTGGCCGTTCTTGATTTGCGGGCATAGTCTCGGGACATGGCCGGGTTAGTTCCTGTTGCGTGCCTGAATATTCAGATCATGAAGCCTGACTTGCTACATTTCGTCGGGAGCGCTCACGCCAAGCAGATCGAGACCATTGGCAATCACCTGCCGCACGGCAAGATACAGGGAAACGCGAGCGTCCCGGACAGCAGTATCCTCGATCAGAACTTTGTGGGCGTTGTAGTAGGTGTGGAACTGCCCGGCAAGATCCCTGAGATAGTGCGTCAGGTGATGTGGTTCCCGCAATTTGGCTGAACTTTCTATAAGCTCGGGGTACTTGGCCAACTGGTTAGCGAGATCCTTTTCCTCGTCGAGCGTCAGTAAGGACAGATCTCCCACGCACTCGTTCAGGCCGCGCTCAACCCCTTCCTCTTTCAGTTTTCTGAGCACACTGCAAATACGTGCATGGGCATACTGAATGTAATAGACCGGGTTTTCATTGGTCTGGGAGCGGGCCAGATCGATATCGAAAGTCAACTGGGAGTCGACTCTGCGAGCTGCAAGGAAAAAGCGGGTGGCGTCGCGGCCTACTTCGTCAATCAGGTCGCGGACCGTCACGTAACTGCCTGCACGCTTGGAAATCTTCACTTCCTGCCCGGACCGGGTCACCATCACCATCTGGTGAAGCACGTAATCCGGCCACCCCTGGGGGATGTCAGCGTTCAGCGCTTGCAGGCCGGCACGAACCCGTGTGACGGTGGAGTGGTGGTCGGCACCCTGCTCATTGATAACCGTGGTGAAACCCCGTTGCCACTTGTTCAGGTGGTAGGCCACGTCCGGCAGGAAATAGGTATAGCCGCCATCCTTCTTGCGCATCACGCGGTCTTTGTCGTCGCCGAATTCGGTGGTTTTCAGCCACATGGCGCCGTCGTGTTCGTAGGTATAGCCGTTTTCCTGCAGGCGCTCGACAGTTTCCTCTACCTTGCCATCTTCGTACAGCGATGACTCGAGGAAATACACGTCGAACTCCACGCCAAAAGCTTTCAGGTCCAGGTCCTGCTCACGACGCAGATAGGCAACCGCAAACTCCTGGATGGCTTGTTGATCGTCCGGGTCGGCTTTACCGGTGACTTCCCGGTCGTCCGCGGTAACGGTTTCGCCGGCGAGATAGGCATTGGCCACATCGGTGATGTAGTCACCGCGGTAGCCATCGGCCGGCCAGTTTTCGTCCTCCGGTGTCAGCCCTTTCACCCGTGACTGCACTGAAAGTGCCAGATTGCTGATCTGTGCGCCTGCATCGTTGTAGTAAAACTCGCGGGTGACTTCGTAACCATTGGCTTCCAGCAAACGACTCAGGCAGTCGCCAATCGCCGCACCACGGCCATGGCCCACGTGCAGGGGGCCAGTCGGGTTGGCGGAGACAAACTCCACCTGGACCTTCTCGCCCTTGCCGTTGTTGTTACGACCGTACCGCCCGGCGTTGTCGAGAATGGTGTTAACCACCTCAAAGGCACTGGCCGTGCTCATGAAAAAGTTGATAAAACCGGGGCCTGCAATCTCAACTTTCTCGACAGCGCTGCTGTCCGGCAACCGTTCCACCAATGCCTCTGCCAGCTTTCGTGGCGGGCAACCCGCCGCCTTCGACGCGACCAGAGCAATGTTGCAGGCGTAGTCACCGTGGGATTTGTCCTTGGTGTTGCCTACCTGTGGTGTAAAGGTCTGATCTGCTGGCAAGGTGCCTTCAGATTGCAGGGTCGCCAGCGCAGACTGGAGCAGTTCGGATACGGTCTCTTTCATGCTGTCGGATGACTCGGGTTGCAAGAGAATGGAAGAACGGCGGATGCGCCCCGCCGGAGATGTCGAAGGACGCTATTATCGCGGAAAGGCCCGGGGGACTCAAATTACGCTGCTCGGAGCCTGTAGTGATTCTCCCGAGTCGACAATACTGGGAATCAGGTTGGTGCGGCTTCAGTCTCCCTGAAAAGGAAGGATGACCGTACTGTTGGCACTCATGAAGCTAATCCGGAGGTTGATGCTGTCGTAGGAGCCCAATCCGTTATAGCGTCCATTACGTTCGGACGGCGATGAAGTGGGTGTGGCTCCACAGTTGGTGGCATCGAAGGTAACGTCAAAAACGTTAATGTTCGAGGATTGGATCGAAATCTGCCCATCAAATACACAGCCAGTCGAATCCGATCCGGTTAGGCCGCCTTGGCTTCCGATCGTGAAACTCGTTGTTTGATCAAAGGATAGGTAAGAGTCAGACAGGATGCCCAGCGAGATTGGCTCGTTACTCAGATCGACCAGCCTTATCAGGGCCGCGCTGGCATTATAATCCCCACTGACGCTGTAGCTGAGGCTTTGTGAGTCTTCCACGATGCCGCTGAGGCTACCCTCCGCCCGATTCCACTGGTTGGTGTAGAACAGATTGGCTGCACTTCCGCTGAACTGGGCACCTTCAGAATTTGCTTCCACATTGCCGAATACAGAATTAACCGCGTTGATAGCGGTCACAAACCGACCAGAGCCGCTTATCCAGGTAACGGCTTCATCGGAACCGCCGGTGTTAGAGGCAATGTCGGTTAAATAGACGCCAGGCCTGAGGCCTGTATCGCCACCATCATTGGCACTTCCCAGGCTGTCCGAAGAGCCATTCGTACCATCGACCAGAGGGGTAGACCAGGTGCCGCCCTCAGCCAGTGCTGTGGGGTTGCTTCCGTCAGCGAGTGGCTGGGAGTTTTCGCCACCACCACAGGCTGTGATCAAAAGGCAGGACGCAACAAGAGGCAAGCGTGTACTGAGAACCATCCCTGACATTTAAAGCTCCAATCTTTTCGTGTTGTTTTTACTTTGCGTCGACGTTTTGTCCGTCGTTCCTATACTGGCCAAGCCTAGTGTAATACATGGATATTAGCAGGCTTCGATGGCTAAGAAATGCTCGGGCCACTAGCGGGTTGTAAAATATTGCAAAAAAGCCGTCGTTGTCGCATTTCAGGCGGGTCACCCGGTTTCCAGTGGATCGACGTCGATTGCCCATTTAACATCCGCGGGAAGTCTCATCCGGTCAAGATCCTGGCAAAGTGCTGCCAGTTGACGGTTAAGTCGAACTCGGTTGTTTGAAACCATAATCAGCTGGGCTCTGTGCCGATCGGCTCTGCGCGCTATTAGTGCAGGTAGGGGGCCCCAAGACTCAATGCCGCTGCCCGACGCCTTTGATTTTATGTCGTCAAGCAGTTTGAGGCTCGTTGACATGATATCCGACTCGGCCCGAAGTATGGCCATAGCCCGGTAGGGTGGCAGTTGGCCGGTTTCTCGTTCAGCAAGCAACTGGTCAGCAACAGGTAGATAATAGCCCGCGGCTAATGATTGCAGCAGTGGGTGGTCGCTGTGGCAGGTCTGCACCAGTACTTCCCCGGTTTTTTCCCCGCGGCCGGCCCGCCCGCTAACCTGCAGTAGGGTCTGGATTAATTGTTCGGGGGCGCGAAAATCCACGCTGAATAGTCCGCCATCAGCATTGACAACAACGACGAGCGTAACGTTTGGGAAATCGTGACCCTTGGCCAGCATCTGTGTACCTACCAGTATGCAGGGGCGGCCGCTATTTACGGTCTCGAGAATACCCTGGATGCTGCCTTTACGCTGAGTGCTATCCCGGTCTACCCGCACGACGGGGAAATCTGGAAACTGTGTTGCCAGCACATCTTCGCTTCGCTCGGTGCCTTGGCCGACTGGCTTGAAAGACTCGCTGTTGCATTTGGGGCAGCGTTCTGTCGCAGCGGTCTGGAAGTCGCAATGGTGGCAGCGCATGGCGCGATCGCGGCGATGATAGGTAAGGCGGGTGTCGCAACGGGGGCATTCAACCATGTGGCCGCAGTCGAAACACATCATGACTGGGGCAAACCCTCGGCGATTCACATACACCAAAGCTTGCTGTCCGGCGTTCAGACACTTCTCGATGGCTTGCAGGGCTGGACGGGAAAGACCGCCTTCCAGAGGGCGACTGCGGATATCCAGAAGTTTGATCGTTGGAGGCTTGGCGTTACCCGCTCTCTCTTCGAGTCGAACCAGGCGGTACTTGCCAGACAAGGCATTGTGGTATGACTCCATGGAGGGCGTCGCCGAGCCAAGAATAACTGGGCAATTATTAAGGTGCGCGCGATAGACCGCTGTGTCTCGGCCGGAATAGCGAAACCCTTCTCCCTGTTTATAGGAACTGTCGTGTTCCTCATCCACGACGATGGTTTTCAGATCGGTAAAGGGGAGCAATACCGCTGAGCGAGTGCCGATCAGGATGACCGGCTCGCCATTGCGGATTCTCAGCCAGGTCGAGAGCCGCTCGCTGTCTTTTAGAGCTGAGTGCCATACCGCGATACGTGGTCCGAAATAGAACTGGAAGCGGGCTACGGTCTGCGGTGTCAGATTGATCTCAGGTACCAGGATGAGCGCCTGGTGCCGGTCGTCCAGGTGAGTCTTCAGGTAATGAAGGTAAAGCTCGGTTTTCCCGCTGCCTGTAATGCCGAACAGGAGCGCCGTTGCGAATCCGTTGTCTGGCGATGGAAGTTGGTTGGCGGCTTCTTGTTGGGCTGGAGACAGCACGGGGATGCGATTCCGGGTTTCCTCTGTTACGCCATCTGGGGTGGGTGGCGTGATCTCGCGGATCAGTTCTTTTTCCTGAAGGCCTCGGATTTGCGACTGCGTGAAACCGGCCCGCACAATCTGCTTGCTGCCTGCGCCGCCGGGTTGGCGGTTTAGCCACGCCAGCAGTTCTCTCTGTCGTGTTGCGTTGCCGGGCAGCAGCGCCGGATCGCCGCAGGCTTGCCAGTAGGGATCGGCATTCTCCACGGCAGGTCTGCCGCGACGGAGCGCTGGTGGTAGTGCGGTAAAAAGGCACTCTCCTAGTGGGTGCTGATAGTAATCAGATGCCCAGCTAAGAAGGCGAAAGGTTTCCGGGGGCAGTGCTGGCCACGCCTCGGCAGCGGACCGGACGGGTTTAAGGGTGATGCCCTCCGGTGGTTTTGCGTCTGTTTCGACCACCAGCCCCGTAGCCGATTGACGTCCGAAGGGGACCGTTACACGCTGGCCTGGGTGCAGTGCAATGTGATCTGGCACCAGATAATCGAACAGCCGCCGGATAGGGCGGTTCAATGCTATACGCGCAGTTCGGGGCACATGTGGCTCCATGGCGATGAAGGTGTCACGGTATCTGCCTATCCTTTTAAGGAGCTGAAAACCGGTGTGTCCCGTGTCGGGCGGGATGATATGACGGTCCGGGGCTTGCCTGATACCGCATTTGCAAGTAAGATTCGCGGTCTGTTTCCGGCAGGGCATGATTGTGCCCCGTCTTCTCAATTGATTCAAACATGCGGTGCCCGACACCCGGATTGCTATGAAAACCAGGCAGTCCCGTGATCTGGTAGCGGCATGACCGATAGAGGTTCGCCATGAAAGAAGGTATTCACCCCAAGTATGCCGAGATTACCGCTACCTGTTCCTGCGGTAATGTTCTCAAGACACGTTCCACGTTCACTCAGGACCTGACTCTGGATGTGTGCTCCCAGTGTCACCCGTTCTACACAGGCAAGCAGAAAGTGATGGATACCGGTGGCCGTATCGACCGTTTCCAGAAGCGTTTCGGTGGTCGCATCGGTGGCAAGAAAGCCTGATTCGAATGTTGATAACGAAAAAAGCGCCTTGCGAGGCGCTTTTTTTGTATCTGCAGGCTCGTCCTGAAGGGCGCGTCTGATGCGAATGTATACGCAAAAAGCCGTATTGACTGATTAGCGAGTGGTCAAACTGGCCTTGTCTGATGCAGTCCTTCGCGCCATAATGTCGCGCTCCGCTGGGCAAGGCCCGGTGGCTTATTACCTCTTAAACGTGACAAACGGAACAGTGGCAATGTCTCAAGATCTGAAAGAAGCAGCCCTTGAATACCACGCCAAGCCGCGGCCTGGTAAGCTGAGTGTGGAAATCACCAAGCCCACCAAGACCTCCCGCGACCTTTCGCTGGCGTACAGCCCCGGGGTTGCCGAGCCGGTCCGCGAGATCGCTAAGGACCCCGAGAACGCATACAAATATACCGCCAAGGGTAACCTGGTAGCCGTGATTTCAGACGGCACTGCAATCCTCGGTCTGGGTAACCTCGGTCCGCTGGCGAGCAAGCCGGTTATGGAAGGCAAAGGCGTACTGTTCAAGCGCTTTGCTGGAATTGATGTGTTCGATATCGAGGTCAATTCCGAAAGCCCCCAGGCATTCATTGAAACGGTCGAGCGTATTGCTGATACCTTCGGCGGTATCAATCTTGAGGACATTAAGGCCCCTGAGTGCTTTGAAATCGAACGCGCGCTGATCGAAAAGTGCAGTGTACCCATCTTCCATGATGACCAGCATGGCACCGCGATCGTAACAGCTGCGGGCATGATCAATGCCCTGGAGTTGCAGGGTAAGAAAATCGATGAAGCCAAAGTGGTTTGCCTCGGAGCTGGCGCAGCGGCTATCGCTTGCATGAAGCTGCTGATCAGCTGTGGCGTTCGGTCCGAAAACATCTACATGCTGGACCGCAAGGGCGTGATTCATTCCGGTCGCGATGACCTGAACCAGTACAAGGCAATGTTTGCCAACGAGACCGACAAGCGTACGCTTGATGACGCTATGGACGGTGCCGATGTATTTCTTGGTCTGTCCGGCCCGGATCTGTTGAGTGCTGAGCAGCTAAAACTCATGGCGCCGAATCCGATTGTGTTCGCCTGTTCCAATCCGGATCCTGAGATCAGTCCTGAAGTGGCATTGGCTACTCGTGATGACCTGATCATGGCTACTGGCCGATCGGACTACCCGAACCAGGTGAACAACGTGCTCGGCTTCCCGTTCATTTTCCGTGGTGCTCTCGACGTGAGGGCGACTGCGATCAACGAAGAAATGAAAGTGGCGGCGGTTCATGCGATTCGCGAGTTGGCGAAAGAGCCGGTTCCGCAGGAAATCTGTGAAGCCTATGACGTTGCAAGTTTCGAGTTTGGGCGGGAGTACATCATTCCCAAGCCGATGGACGTGCGCCTGCTGGAAGTTGTTCCGGCGGCAGTCGCACGCGCGGCGGTTGACTCAGGCGTTGCTCGTAACGGCTACCCGGCCCATTATCCACTGAAATCGATGGACGATATCATCTGATATAGCCCAATCGAGTTTCGGAAACACAAAAACCGGCGATTGTTGAATCGCCGGTTTTTTTGTCGGTGGAATTCCCCGTCCAGCTTGCTGGTGTCAGAAGATCTGTCTCGACAGGTCATCGCTGCTGCCATTGTTGCTGCCACCCGATGAATCATCTTGTGGGTCAAGTGGTGGCGGGGCATCTTCCTCGCGGAATATTTCGAACATGGCACCTTCTTGTCCCGGTCTTGCACGCCGGCCTGTTTCAGGGTCGATGCGGATGTTAACGATGCCATTGGGTCTCGCCATCAATGACGATGGCTCGCCATTTAGTGCCACTTTCATGTAATCAAGCCAGACGGGCAGGGCAGTGCTGGCGCCGAACTCTCGGCGGCCAAGAGGTTGTGGTTGATCAAAGCCAACCCATACTGTGGTGGCTACGTCATGGTTGAAGCCGCCGAACCAGGTGTCTCTCTGTTCATTGGTGGTGCCGGTTTTGCCGCTGATGTCATCCCGTCCCAGGGCCTGAGCGCGTCGGCCGGTGCCTCGTCTGATTACATCCCGCATCATGGAATGCAGGATGTATACCGAGCGTTCATCGGCCAGACGCCTGGCAATGCGAACTTCTTTCTCGTCGTCGGAGTTGTTCTCCTGTTTCTCTGTGCAGTTTTCATCGCAGAGTTTGACGTCCGGTGCTTCGAAGATTGTTTCGTTGTTGATGTCCGAAATCTGGCTGATGAGGTAGGGCTCGACATCGTAGCCGCCGTTGGCGATTACTGCGAACCCTCGGGCCAGGTCCATTGGTGTCAGAAGTCCGCTGCCCAATGAGAGTGACAGGTCTTTTTGCATGTCTTCCGTGGGGATCTGAAGCTGCTCTAGGTAGTCTATGGTGTTCTGGATGCCCAGGTCCCGAAGCAAGCGTACTGACACCAGGTTACGGGACCGGTACAGGGCTTCTCTCAGGCGAGTAGGGCCGTAAAACTGTCCTGATGAGTTTTGGGGGCGCCATGTGGTCTCCAGTTCGGAGTCGTCAAACACTATAGGTGCATCGTTGTAGATGGTTGCGGGTGTCATGCCGCTTTCAAGCGCACTCAGGTACAGGAATGGCTTGAAGGTTGAGCCTGGCTGCCTTCTCGCCTGGGTGGCGCGATTGTATTTGTTCTGGCTGAAGCTGTATCCGCCGGCGAGTGCTTCAATGGCGCCGGTTTTTGCGTCAAGGGAGATTAGTGCGCCCTGCACCTCGGGTACCTGGGAGAGGGCAACGCGCCTGACGTCGGCGATATCCAGGGCTTGCTGTTCATCGCTTTGCTCCTGGGTGTCAGATTCATTTGGCTGCTCTGGGGTCATCACCACCATGGGCTTTACATAAACGATGTCACCCACAGTGACCACGTCAGATGGCTTTTCTGGTTCGGGCCCGGTCAGGTTTTCGGTTTTGTATCGTTTGGCCCAGGTCATTGTGGAGAATGCCATTACGGACTCGCCAAGCTGGCGGGCGTAAAGATCAACTTCGCTGTCTTTGTCTCTTACCCGGGTTATAACTGCAGGCACGAGTTCGGCTACGCGGGGGTAATTTGCCATCAGGTTGCCGAGGTTGTCCGGTTTCAGCTGATCTTCATCCACCTGTCCAATGGGGCCGCGAAAGCCATGACGCCGGTCATACGCTTCCAGTCCGGCCCTGAGTGCCCTGGTCGCCTCCTGCTGTTTCTCGCTCTCGACAGTCAGTCTGACTTCGTAGCCGTCGGTGTAGGCGGCATCGCCAAACCGCCGGACCAGCTCAGCCCGGGCCATTTCCGCAACGTGGTCCGCATCAACTTCAGTGGACGGTGCGTTAAAACTTGCAGTCAGCGGAGCGTTGGTCGCCAGTTCATAGGCATCGTTGGTGATGTATTGAAGGTCGCGCATGCGACCGAGTATCCAGTCACGACGGATCTGTGCCCGTTCGGGGTTTGCCAGGGGATTATAGGCTGAGGGAGCTTTTGGTAGCCCGGCAAGCATGGCCATTTCTGCCAGAGAAAGCTCGGTCACGGGTTTGTCGTAATAAACCTGGGCGGCGGCGGCAATGCCGTAAGCTCGATTGCCCAGGTAAATTTTGTTGAGATAGAGCTCCATGATGCGGTTTTTGTCCAGTTCACGCTCGATCTGAAGAGCCAGAAGTATCTCGTTGAACTTGCGAATAAACGTCCGATCGCGTGACAAAAAGTAATTTTTTGCAACCTGCATTGTGATGGTACTGCCGCCGGACTGGATCTCGCCGGTGGAGACCAGTTCGATGGCAGCCCGCATCAGGCCTTTAAAGTCGACCCCGAAGTGTTCGTAAAAACGGGCGTCCTCCGCTGCCATAAAGGCATGTAACTGAATTGTAGGGATCTGTTCTATTGTGACCGGTGCCCTTCTCTTTTCACCGAATTCTGCTATTAATTTGTCGTCTGCGCTGTAGACCCTCAATGGGGTCTGCAACTTGATGTCCAGGAGTTGCTCAACAGGAGGCAATCCGGGGCGGAGATATAGGTAAAATCCTGACGCCACGATTGTGGCGAGACTGAGTCCAGTGAGAAAGAGCCATGCAAACAGGCGAGATGTACGCAACAAATGAGACATTTTTTTCTGACAACTGTTGGATATAGGTCTATCATTTGAGAAATTGCTTTAGGAAGGGCTAGCCGCTTCCCGGGTGCAATGCTTCTCAATTAAAGAAGAACGAGCATTGTAGACGGAAAACTAAAGAAATTCTCTTAAATAAAAAACACATATGAAAGAACTCCGTCGGGAGTTTTCATAACCCGGTGCATGTAACCAGGTATAGGGTGAGCGCGTGTTCGGATTGTTAGGAAAAAAATCCAGTTCGGTGCTGGGCGTGGATATCAGTTCCAGCTCGGTCAAGTTACTGGAACTATCGAAGCAGGGCGACCGTTACAAGGTCGAGAGCTACGCAGTGGAGCCGCTACCGGCCAATGCTGTGGTAGAGAAAAACATCACGGATGTCGAGGCGGTGGGCGAAGTGCTCAAACGTGTCGCGTCCAAATCACGTACGAGCGTCAAGCAGGTGGCTGTGGCCGTCTCCGGTTCCGCCGTTATTACCAAGCTGATCCAGATGGACGGTGGTCTTAACGAGTTTGAGATGGAAGACCAGATCACGCTCGAGGCCGATCAGTATATTCCCTATCCGTTGGATGAAGTGGCAATCGACTTCGAGGTTCAGGGGCCCTCTGAGGCTAACCCGGATCAGGTCGATGTACTTCTGGCTGCGTGTCGCAAAGAAAACGTCGATATTCGGGAAGACGCTCTGGAGATTGCTTCCTTGACCACCAAGATTGTGGACGTCGAAGCATACGCACTCGAGCGGGCATACGCCCTCATCGAGCCTCAGCTTGATTCCCAGGGTGAAGAACTCGTTGTGGCGATCGTCGATATCGGCGCAACCATGACCACACTGAGCGTGTTGGCTGAAGGCAAGACGGTTTACACTCGCGAGCAGATTTTCGGGGGGAAACAACTCACCGAGGAAATTCAGCGTCGTTATGGTCTGTCCCTTGAAGAGGCCGGCCTTGCCAAGAAGCAGGGTGGCCTCCCCGATGACTACGACTCCGAAGTGCTGACGCCTTTCCGGGAAGCGGTAGTTCAGCAGGTTGCGAGGGCGCTGCAGTTCTTCTTCGGCGCAAGCCAGTACAATGCGGTTGACTACGTAGTTCTGGCTGGCGGCACGGCATCTATCCAGGGGCTGACAGAAATGGTCGAGGAAAAAACGGGCACACCCACGCTGGTTGCAAATCCGTTCGCGGACATGGCAGTGGGATCAAGGGTGAATGCGTCTTCGCTGAGCAATGATGCGCCTTCACTCATGATTGCCTGTGGGCTGGCAATGAGGAGCTTTGACTGATGGCAAAGATTAACCTCAGACCCTGGCGCGAAGAACTCCGGGCGGAGAAGCAAAAACAGTTTGTGGTGATGATTCTCGGCGCGGCCATTATTGCCGGCGGCTTGGCCTTCCTCTGGAAAACCGATATGGACAATCGTATCGCCTACCAGGAATCCAGGAACGCTTATATCGAGACTGCCACTAAGCAGTTGGACAAGCAGATTAGGGAGATTGAAGACCTGAAGCGCAAGCGGGACGAGCTGCTTTCGCGCATGCAGGTTATTCAGGACCTCCAGGGCAAGCGCCCGGTTATCGTGCGGGTTTTTGACGAACTGGTTCGCACACTGCCAGATGGGCTTTTTTACACGAGCCTCAAGAAAACCGGAGACACGGTAGATGTCGTTGGAATGTCGGAGTCCAATAGCCGAATTTCCGCCCTTATGAGGCGTTTTGAAGAGTCCGAGTGGTTCACTGATCCCAACCTGTCAAATGTGTCTGCGGCCGATAGCCGTCGTGCTGGCTACAGCCAGTTCAACCTCTCGGTGCAGCAACAAACACCAGAGCCCGAAGGGGAGGATAAATAATGAGCCTCGCGGACTCACTCAAAAACCTCAATGAATTTGATATCAATGACCTGGATGTCAATAATGCCGGCATTTGGCCAGCGCCGATCAAGGCGATCGTCGCGCTTATTATTTTTGGTCTGATATTGGGTGGTGGTTACTGGTTCTTTGTAAAGGATCAGTACGCCCAGCTTGAACGGGTTGAAAAGACGGAGCAGGAGCTTCGGAAGCGCTACGAAGACAAGGCGTACCAAGTGGCTAACCTTGAGGTCTTCAAGGCGCAGATGGAGGAGATGGAAGAAACCTTTGGTGCGCTTGTGCGCCAGCTCCCGAGTGAAACTGAAGTGCCCGGCTTACTGGAGGATATTACCAATACGGCGTTGGGTAGTGGTCTTTCGCTTCAGGAAGTTAAGTTGCAGGGTGAGCAGCGGCGTGACTTCTACGCGGAGCTTCCGATCAATATCCGGGTCTCGGGTTCTTACCATGAGTTGGCAACGTTTGTCAGCAGTGTGGCGAGCCTGCCACGGATTGTGACGTTGCACGACCTAACGATAACACCAACAGGCGGTGATGGAGAGCAGCTGAATATGCAGGTTCTTGCACGTACCTACCGCTACCGGGCTGGAGAATGAGCATGGCGAGACAGCATGCGGCAAAAGCCTGGATAGGTATTTGTCTGGTATCTTTTCTGACGGCGTGTTCTCAGGGAAGTGGCTTTTCCGATCTCGATAAGTTTATGGCAGATACCCGGGCCAAGCCCCGGGGGCATGTTGAACCTCTGCCGGAGTTCAAGGCTTACGAGGCCTTCAGCTATTCGGCAGCGGATCGTAGAGCGCCTTTCGAGCCGCCTATTGATGTGCAACTCACCATGGTTGATCAGGAACCCGAAAGTGATATCGAGCCGGATCTTGATCGGCCGAGAGAGGTTCTCGAGAACTTCGATCTGAAATCGCTCTCCATGGTTGGTACGTTGAGTGACACGTCTGGAAATCTGTTCGCACTGATCAGGGATAACACTGGCGGAATACACAGGGTGCGCACCGGAAACTTTATTGGGCAGAACTATGGCCGGATTATTGGTGTCAATGAAACCCGGATCGAGTTAATTGAAATCGTTCCCAATGGCCGGGGCGGATGGGTCGAGCGTCCACGCTCGCTGTCGCTGGATGAGAATGAGGGCTAAGGGAGCGGCATTATGATTATTGAAAGAAACATGCATGAACAAAAAAGTTTGGGGTCGAGGCTAGCGATGTTCAGAAAACTCAATGTATACGTCGGCGTGATTGCTTTTGGGTTGTTATCCGGCCTGGCCAATGCGGTCACGCTGGAAGACGTGTCGTTTTCGTCGCTGTCCGGGGATCGGGTCGAGGTGACGCTGGCGTTTGATGGCCAGCCGCCGGAACCGACCGGGTACACGATCGAGCGACCTGCCAGGATCGCCGTGGATCTGCGGGACACGACCAGCGGTCTCGACAGTCGCAACATCTCGCTCGGGGGCGGTAACGCCCAGAGCATGACGGTTGTCGAAACCAAGGATCGCACTCGCCTAATCTTCAACCTGGCAGAGCTGGCTCCCTATGAGACGGTGCGTACCCAGAACAGCCTGGTCGTCACAATCGGCAGTCAGGGTAGTGGTGTCGCAGCGTCAGGCTCGACTTCTTCCTCTACACCGATGACTACTGCTTCGGGCGGTCAGTCTGTCTCTTCGGCTGGCAACGACCTGGCGGGAGTCGATTTTAGGCGCGGGCAGAATGGTGAAGGGCGTGTGATTGTGGACCTGGGTAGTGCCAATGCATCCGTGGATTTGTCCGAACTCGGAGGCAAGATTCGTTTGACGATGGATGGCACCAGTGTGCCTGATAACCTTCGCCGCCGCCTCGATGTTACCGATTTTGCGACACCGGTAACCCGCATTGACACCTACACCGAAGATGGTAACGCGGTCGTGGAGATCCGTCCGGAAGGCAACTACGACTACATTGCCTACCAGTCCGGTTCGCAGTTTACTGTCAGCGTGGAAAGGCTGACAGAAGAGGAGGCGGAGTCTCGTCGAGAAGAGAAGTTCCCTTACACCGGCGACAAACTCTCTCTCAACTTCCAGGACATCGAAGTTCGTTCGGTATTGCAGTTGATTGCCGACTTTACTGGTCTGAACCTTGTTGCCAGCGATACGGTCAGTGGCAGTATCACACTGCGTTTGCAGAATGTGCCCTGGGACCAGGCTCTGGACCTGATCCTTAAGACAAAGGGATTGGACAAGCGCCAGATTGGTAACGTACTGCTGGTTGCGCCAGCTGACGAAATTGCCGCCCGTGAAAAGCTTGAGCTGGAGACGTCCAAGCAGATCGCTGAGCTTGCTCCGGTTCGTCTGGATATCATTCAGGTGAATTATGCCAAAGCTGCAGACGTTGTTGCGCTGATCGAGGCGGATGAAGAATTGATCTCTTCCCGGGGATTCGTATCTTCGGATGCGCGTACCAATACCATCAGTGTTCGTGAAACCTCGGAAAAGCTCGACGAAATTCGTCGTCTGGTTTCGACGTGGGACGTTCCGGTTCGTCAGGTTTCCATTGAGGCCCGAATTGTAAGGGCGCAAACCAACGTTGCTGAAAACCTCGGCGTTCGTTGGGGCGGTGCCGCCTATGATGTCAGGGGCGATGGTAGTGTTATCTCTGTCGGTGGCTCTCAGGGGGCTGTTGGCGAGGCTCGTGATGCGGCCAATGGCAATAACAATACCATTACTTTCCCTGGTGCTCTGGCAGTTGATCTTGGTGTCTCAGGGCAAGGCGCATCCTCTTTCGCTATTGGTTGGGGTAGTGACGACTTCCTTGTGGATCTAGAGCTTTCCGCCCTGGAAAGTGACGGGCAGGCAGAAGTTGTCTCCCAACCTCGTGTGGTGACTGCTGATCGCCAGACTGCAAAAATCAAGTCTGGTGAGGAGATTCCTTACCAAGAGGCTGCTTCCAGCGGCGCGACTTCCGTATCGTTCAAGGAAGCGGCACTGTCGCTTGAAGTAACCCCTCAGATTACCCCGGATGACAAAATCATTATGGATCTGGTGGTTAATCAGGACTCTCGTGGCGAAGTAACCGCCGGTATTCCGGCTATCAACACTAATGAGGTAACGACGCAGGTGTTGGTTGGAAATGGCGAAACTGTGGTCTTGGGGGGTATTTTCCAATCAGAAGTAGCGACCACCACGACCAAGACGCCTTTCTTGGGTGATATTCCTTATCTTGGCCGACTCTTCAAGCGCACCGAGCATATCGATGAGCGTAGCGAACTGTTGATCTTCATCACACCGAAGATCATCAAGAGCGACCTGATTCAGTAATCGGGTTGCATCCGACAAAAAAACCGCCGTGTTCCGCACGGCGGTTTTTTTGTCGGTTCATTTCCTGAAACTTATGGAAAACGTTACCCTGTGATATTCTCACGCGCCGGAATGTAGATGAGCGGAAGTTATGTCCTTGCCAAAACGAGTTGTCCTGGTCGGCCCAATGGGTGCGGGAAAAAGCACAATTGGTCGCATGCTGGCCAAAGAGCTGGGCTATCGCTTTCTCGATTCCGATCGGATTATTGAAGAGCGGTGCGGCGCCAATATTCCCTGGATCTTCGACGTAGAAGGGGAAGACGGCTTTCGGCATCGTGAAACGGCCATGTTGGCTGAACTGTCGGAATATCCACAGACAGTGTTGGCGACGGGCGGTGGCGCGGTGATGAAAGAAGAGAATCACGCGCATCTTAAACGCGATTCCGTCGTGGTGTACCTGAAAACCTCGATTGAGCAGCAAGTTGAAAGAACGAGGCGGGATCGCAATCGTCCCCTGTTGCAGAATGACGACCCCGAGGCGGTCCTTAGAAATCTGTTTGCCGTGCGGGACCCTATCTATTCGCTCTTGGCCGATGTCGTCATGTTTACTGACCGCAAGAGCCCCAGACTGGTCGTACGGCAATTGGTGAACCGGATTAATCCGAGGACACCTCGCCACAAAAGGCAAATACGTAAGGAAGGCAGAAATCATGCGTGACTCACTGCGGGAGTTGACGGTTGAGCTGGGCGATCGAAGTTACCCAATCGTTATCGGTCAGGGGCTGCTGGGTAGCTATGATCTGAGTCCCTTTGTCTCTGGTTCACAAGTCATGATCGTCACCAACGAAACGGTTGCGCCCTTGTATCTTGAGTCAGCCCGAGCCTGTTTCCCTGGAAAGCAGGTAGATACGGTTGTGCTTCCAGACGGTGAAAAATACAAGGATTGGCAGACGCTAAACCGTATCTTCGACGGTTTGCTGGAGAAGCGTCACTCCCGCAAAACCACGCTGGTTGCTTTGGGGGGTGGCGTGGTTGGGGATATGACCGGGTTTGCCGCCGCTTCCTACCAGCGTGGTGTCTCTTTTATCCAGATCCCGACGACATTGTTGTCGCAGGTGGACTCCTCGGTCGGAGGAAAGACCGGTATCAATCACCCGTTGGGCAAGAATATGATCGGTGCGTTCCACCAACCGGAAGTTGTACTGATCGATACCGACAGTCTGAGGAGCCTTTCTCCAAGGGAGGTGTCTGCTGGCCTTGCGGAAGTTATCAAGTATGGCCTGATTCGGGACACCGATTTTCTGGCCTGGCTTGAGAAAGAAATTACGTCGCTCATTGATCTGAAAACAACAGCCTTGGTGGAAGCTATCTATCGCTCATGCGCCTGCAAGGCGGACGTTGTAGCAAAAGATGAAAGAGAAGGTGGTTTACGGGCAATACTCAACCTTGGGCACACGTTTGGTCATGCCATTGAGACCTTCGCTGGATACGGCAACTGGCTGCACGGCGAGGCTGTTGGTACTGGCATGATGATGGCTGCGGATCTTTCCTTGCGCCAGGGCATGATAACCGAAGAGGATCGTGCCAGGGTTGTGCGCATTATCGAGAGAGCCAAGCTTCCGGCGTTTGCACCCACGGGGATGTCTCCCGATGATTTTCTGCGATTGATGGCAGTCGACAAGAAGAATGTGGATGGTTCGTTACGCTTGGTCCTCCTTCGCAGGCTCGGGGATGCTGTGGTGACGGATGCGGTGGATAGGCGAGAACTGGATGCTACGCTTCGGGCCTTTTGCAGCGAAGCCTGAACAGGTATTGATCTGGGATAAAGCAGGGAATGACGGTGAACGACGAAGGGCTCAATAGTCATGACGGTGGTGGTTTGTTTCCGCGGCTCCAGGAACGTTATGGGTTAAGGGCCGATCCGCTGGATATGGAAACACCCTTCTTTCCGGATGCCTCTCGCCACCATGCCCTGGAAACGCTTCGCCACCTCTGTGGTTTCGGTGACCTCGCTTTGCTTCTCACTGGTGACGTGGGGGCGGGCAAGAGTCGGTTGCTTGCGGAACTGGTGAGAAGTGAGTCTTCCCGTCTGGACTTTCATCGGGTATCAGCTGCGGCACTGACGAGTACTCAGGCGCTATCACGGGCGCTGCTCGGTATTGCGCACAAAGGGTTGAATCCTGGCGAAGGTGCGCGTGACGCCATTTACGGCTTTTTCCGATGGTCTGAAATCAGGGCTCGGAAGGGGCAGCGGATGGTCCTGCTGGTGGATGATGCGGATCGTGCGCCCGCCGAGCTGCTGAGATTGTTGTTTTCTGCCTTTGAGGCCGCAAACCGCTCTGCGGCGGCGGTTCCCGTGTTCAGTGGCGGCGGGCGATTGATCGATATGCTTGGGTTGTCAGGGGATGGTGCTGGTGTGCATCAGATTCATCTTCGCCCACTGACAAAAGAGGAAGTCGCCGCTTATCTCGAGCCCCGAATTCACCGCGCTGGTGGTAATGTCAGGGAGTTGCTGTCGCCGGGGAAGTTGTCGCAATTACACAGTTTGAGCTTGGGGAGCTTTTCCCGTCTCAAGCGTGTAACACCAGCCGTATGGTTGGATATGGCATCGACCGGCGATGGCACCAAACGGACGTTTTCGGTGCCGATTAATCTGCGTTGGCCTGCGTTGGCCCTGGTCATGCTCGCTGGTTCCTGGTGGCTCGTATCGCAGCAATATGACGACTCTGTCGCAAGGGAGCAGTCAGAACCTGAGCCGGAAACCGTGCGCAAGAGCATCACCATTGGCCCTGACAGCCCGGATATTGAGCCGATTAAGGCCGACGCAGAATTGTCGGAACCGGTCGTCGAGACCAAGTTGCCCAGCGTGGAAGAATCTGATCAGCCTGTTTCAGAGCCAGAGCCAGAGCCAGAGCCAGAGCCAGAGCCAGAGCCAGAGCCAGCGCCAGAGCCAGAGCCAGCGCCAGCGCCAGAGCCAGAGCCAGAGCCAGAGCCAGAGCCAGAGCCAGAGCCAGAGCCAGAGCCAGAGCCAGAGCCAGAGCCAGAGCCAGAGCCCGGTTTCGCTCCCTCCCGTCCGTCGGCGTTTATGAATCTTGAAAGCGTAAAGGCGCGTGAAGGCTGGACTGTCCAGTTGATTGCAGGGAATAAGGAGCAAACGGTGTTGAATCTGATGGATCGGCACAAGTCCATTTCCGGTATACTCTATACCCATACCCGAATGCAGGATCGGGACTGGTTTATTGGCTTCTACGGTGAGTTTCCCTCACGTGATGAGGCCCGAAAAGCAGTTGAGCGCCTTCCCCGGGCCCTGCGAGACCAGTCTCCCTGGATCAGGCAATCACGCGATTTCTGATTTTTTTGTGCCTGCCTTTTTCCGTGTTTTATTCTATAAAAACAACAACCTGACTCTCTGTTTTATGGTGTGCGCTGTCTGGCACAGCATTCGTATTGAACGTGCTTGCCCCCTAAAATAAAAACGCTTTGGTTTGAGTACGTATTTCTACGCGTGTAAAATAGCCAGCCCCCATTTTCAGTGTCGAAGGGTGAGTTTATTGTCTGTATGCCAATAACCCTTTGATTGAAAAGCATTTCTACGCGAGAGAACGCTTATGATGACAGGTTTGTATCATCCCGACGAATTCAGGGACAACTGCGGCTTCGGTCTGATCGCCCATATGAAGGGCGAGGCCAGCCACAAGTTGTTGCAAACTGCCATCGAGTCACTGACCTGCATGACCCACCGTGGTGGTATCGCTGCAGACGGAAAGACCGGCGATGGTTGTGGCCTCCTGATCCAGAGCCCGGATGCCTTTTTGCGCAAGGCCGCCAAAGCGGAATTTGGCAAGGAGCCAGAACAGCTGTTCGCTGTGGGTCAGGTATTCCTTAACCCGGACGAGAACAAGGCCGCTGCCGGCCGTGCTGCTGTGGAAAAGCGCCTGGCAGAGCAGGGCCTGGAAATCATGGGTTGGCGGAAGGTGCCTACGGACGACAGCTGCCTTGGGCCGATGGCGCTCGACTGTTTGCCCTGGATTGAGCAGGTGTTTGTGGTTCCCGCCGGTAAAACCGAACAGGAATTCGCCATCTCGCTGTTTGTTGGCCGCCGCCACGCTGAGCGGGACATGGCCGATGACTCCGAATTCTATATCTGCAGCCTGTCTCACCGCACATTGGCCTACAAGGGCCTGATGATGCCGGCTGACCTGGCGAACTTCTACAAGGATCTGGGCGATCCGGACCTGCAGACCGCAATCTGTGTCTTCCACCAGCGCTTTTCCACCAACACCATGCCGCGTTGGCCGCTGGCGCAGCCGTTCCGCTATCTCGCCCACAATGGCGAGATCAATACCGTTGATGGCAACCGTAACTGGGCGATTGCCCGTGCCGCCAAATTCAGCGCACCGGAACTGCCGGACCTACAGACGCTGCAGCCGCTGGTTAACCTGACCGGCTCGGATTCCTCCAGCATGGACAATATGCTGGAAGTGCTGCTGGCCGGTGGTGTCGACCTGTTCCGTGCCGTGAGAATGATGATCCCCCCTGCCTGGCAGAATGTGGATACCATGGATTCCGAGTTGCGGGCATTCTATGAGTACAACTCCATGCATATGGAACCGTGGGATGGGCCAGCTGGCCTGGTTCTCTCCGACGGTCGCTATGCCGTCTGTATGCTGGATCGGAACGGACTTCGCCCGGCTCGCTGGGTAATCACCAAAGATGACTTTATTACCCTGGCGTCTGAAATTGGCACCTATGGCTATAAGCCCGAAGACGTGGTGGCCAAGGGACGTGTCGGTCCGGGGCAAATGCTTGCTATTGATACCGAGTCCGGAGAAGTCCTGCATACGAAAGACGTGGATAATCGCCTGAAGTCGGCCCAGCCCTACAAGCGCTGGCTGCGGGAGAACTCCCTGCGGGTTGAAACCACGCTGAATCAGGACACACCTGACTTCAAGCTGATGCAGTCCGACGAGCTCCATATACACCAGAAAATGTTCATGGTCTCCTACGAGGAGCGTGATCAGGTTCTGCGCCCTCTGGCTGAGAACGGCCAGGAAGCAGTAGGGTCGATGGGGGACGATACGCCCATGGCCGTGCTCTCGAGCCGTGTCAGGCACGTGGCTGACTACTTCCGTCAGAAATTTGCCCAGGTGACCAACCCGGCCATCGATCCGCTTCGGGAGTCCATCGTGATGTCCCTGGAGACGTGTATTGGCGCGGAGCGTAACGTGTTCGAGGAAACACCGGAGCACGCCAACCGCATCATCCTGACAACGCCGGTGCTCTCGCCGGCCAAGTACCTGAAGATCGCCAACAATGATCGGCCCGGATTCGAAGTTGCTCGGATCAACATGAGCTACAGCCCGGAAATGGGGCTTGAGCAGGCTGTGCGTAACGTGTGCGACGAGGCTGAGCAGGCAGTCCGCAACGGCAAGGTGATCCTGATTCTGACCGACAAGGATCTGAAAGAGGGTGAGCTGCCGGTCAATGCCATGATGGCAACGGGCGCCGTTCACCATCACCTGGTCAAGAAAGGCCTCCGGTGTGACTCCAACATCCTGGTTGAAACCGGTTGGGCCCGCGACCCGCACCAGTTTGCTGTGTTGTTTGGCTTTGGCGCTACGGCGGTCTATCCGTACCTGGCCTATCAGGTGCTTAACGACCTGATTCGCACCGGCGAACTGATGATGGACCCCATTGATGCGAAGAATAACTATCGCAAGGGCGTCAACAAGGGCCTGCTGAAGATCCTGTCCAAGATGGGGATCTCCACCATCACCTCCTACCGGGGTGCGCAGCTGTTTGAGGCGATTGGCCTGGCAGATGACGTGGTGGATCTGTGTTTCAAAGGTGTGCCCAGCCGTATCCAGGGCGCCGGTTTCTTTGATTTCCAGCAGGATCAGGAACAGCTGGCGGCGGTGGCCTGGAAGCATCGCAAGCCCATCACCCAGGGTGGCCTGTTGAAGTATGTCCACGGTCAGGAGTACCACGCTTTCAACCCGGATGTAGTGGGTAAGCTCCAGGAAGCCGTGACCAGTGGTGATTACGGGCAGTACATGGAGTACGCCGGGCTGGTAAACGAGCGCCCGGTGTCCACGCTTAGGGATCTTCTGGGGTTCCGCAAGGATATCAAGGCGATTGATCTGTCCGAGGTGGAGCCAGTGGAGAATATCTTCCCGCGCTTCGACTCGGCGGCCATGTCCTTGGGTGCGTTGTCTCCGGAGGCTCACGAAGCCCTGGCGGTAGCAATGAACACCTTGGGTGGTCGTTCCAACTCCGGTGAAGGCGGGGAAGATCCGGCCCGTTATGGCACGGAGAAACGTTCCAAGATCAAACAGGTGGCGTCTGGCCGCTTCGGTGTCACCGCTGAGTACCTGCGCAGTGCCGATGTCATGCAGATCAAGGTGGCCCAGGGTGCCAAGCCCGGTGAGGGCGGTCAGCTACCCGGTGGCAAGGTCAATGACCTGATTGCCCGCCTGCGCTACTCAGTGCCCGGTGTGACGCTGATTTCGCCACCACCGCACCACGATATTTATTCGATCGAGGATCTGGCGCAGCTGATTTTCGATCTCAAGCAAGTTAACCCGAGCGCACTGGTGTCTGTAAAACTGGTGTCGGAGCCTGGTGTAGGCACCATCGCTGCTGGTGTGGCGAAAGCCTACGCGGATCTGATTACGGTTTCCGGCTACGACGGTGGTACAGCGGCTAGCCCGTTGACCTCGATCCGTTACGCCGGCTCGCCCTGGGAACTGGGCCTGAGTGAAACCCAGCAAGCGCTGCGCGCTAACGACCTGAGGGGCAAGATCCGCTTGCAGACGGACGGCGGTATCAAGACCGGTCTGGATGTGGTCAAGGGCGCTATTCTGGGTGCCGAAAGCTTCGGTTTCGGCACCACGCCAATGGTGGCTCTGGGTTGTAAGTATCTGCGTATATGTCACCTGAACAACTGTGCCACCGGCGTCGCGACCCAAAACGAGCACCTGCGGGAGGAGCACTTCAAGGGCACGGTTGAAATGGCGATGAACTTCTTCCGGTTCGTTGCGACCGAGACCCGGGAGTGGATGGCCAAGCTGGGCGTTCGCAACCTGGAAGAACTGGTGGGGCGTGTTGATCTGCTGGAGCGTCTGCCCGGCGACACCCCGCGCCAGAAGAAGCTGGACCTGACGCGTCTGTTGTCCAACGACCACATTCCGGCGGACAAGCCCAACACCTGTCAGGTGGAGCGCAATCATCCTTTTGATGAAGGCAAGCTTGCCGAGCAGATGGTGAAAGACACAGCGGATGCGATAGCCAGCAAGGCTGGTGGTACCTGGTCCTACAGGGTTACCAATTGTGACCGGTCGATTGGGGCTCGCCTGTCCGGAGAGATTGCCCAGTTGCACGGCAACCAGGGCATGGTCTCGGCGCCCATCACTCTGGATCTGACTGGCACCGCCGGCCAGAGCTTCGGTGTCTGGAACGTGGGCGGGCTTAACCTGCTTCTGGAAGGCGATGCCAACGACTATGTCGGCAAAGGCATGACCGGTGGCAAGTTGGTGATCCGGCCACCGTCCGGAAGCGACTTTAAAACCCAGGATACCTCGATCGTCGGTAACACCTGCCTCTATGGTGCAACCGGTGGCAAACTGTTTGCCGCTGGCACCGCCGGTGAACGCTTCGGTGTTCGTAACTCCGGCGCCCATGCGGTGATAGAAGGTGTGGGCGATCATTGCTGCGAATACATGACGGGTGGTTTGGTCACGGTTCTTGGCAGTACCGGTCACAACTTCGGTGCTGGCATGACGGGTGGTTTTGCCTACGTGCTGGACTTGAACAATACCTTCGTGGACAAGTACAACCATGAGTTGGTGGAAATTCAGCGGATATCCAGCGAGGAAATGGAGTCCTACCGTAATCACCTGCGCGGTGTGGTCCGCGAGCATATTTCTGAAACCGCGAGCGAGTGGGCAGAGCATATTCTTGACAATTTCGATGACTACATTGGCCGCTTCTGGCTGGTCAAACCCAAGGCGGCGAACCTTCGCAGCCTGCTGGCCAGCACCCGGGCGCGTCCCGAGTAAAGGCGGTTGAAACAGGTTGAGGGCATTGCTGGAGAGGCAGTGCCTGCGTCGAAATTGAGTCTGATGAGAGCGTCACAATGAAAGAACGACTGAGTAACGACTTCCAGTTTGTCGAAGTAGGGCGTGTCGACCCGAAAAAAGTACCGGCAAAGAAGCGCAAAAAAGAGTTTGGTGAAATTTACCATCCATTCACCCAGGATAATGCCGCGTCGCAATCGCACCGTTGCCTGGAATGCGGCAATCCGTATTGTGAGTGGAAGTGCCCGGTACACAACTACATCCCGAACTGGCTGAAGCTGGTGTCGGAAGGCAACATCATGAGGGCAGTTGAGCTCTGTCACCAGACCAACTCCCTGCCGGAAGTCTGTGGCCGCGTTTGCCCCCAGGATCGTCTGTGTGAAGGGGCCTGTACCCTGAACGACGGCTATGGCGCAGTAACCATCGGGTCGGTGGAAAAATACATTACCGATACAGCCTTTGCTCTGGGCTGGAAGCCGGATATGTCCGCCGTCAAATGGACCGACAGAAAAGTGGCAGTGATCGGTGCTGGTCCGGCCGGCCTTGGCTGTGCTGACGTCCTGGTGCGCAACGGTGTAAAGCCGGTGGTGTTTGATATTTACCCGGAAATTGGCGGTCTTCTGACCTTCGGGATCCCCGAGTTCAAGCTTGAGAAGACGGTCATGACCCGTCGCCGCAAAGTGTTCGAGGAAATGGGCGTAGAATTCCGCCTGTCCACGGAGGTGGGCAAGGACGTGATGATGGCCGACATCCTCGAGGAGTACGACGCTGTCTTTATGGGGATGGGAACCTACACCTACATGAAAGGCGGTTTCCCGGGCGAAGATCTGCCAGGCGTTCATGATGCACTGCCCTTCCTGGTCTCGAATGTGAATCGTCGTCTTGGGTTTGAGAAAGACGCCGACGATTTTATCGATATGAAAGGCAAGCGAGTGGTTGTGCTCGGCGGCGGCGATACCGCCATGGACTGTAACCGCACCTCGATTCGTCAACAGGCAGCGAGTGTTACCTGTGCCTACCGTCGTGACGAACAGAACATGCCGGGCTCGCGCCGGGAAGTGTCCAACGCCAAGGAAGAAGGCGTTAAGTTCATGTTCAACCGTCAACCGATCGCCATTATTGGCGAAGACCGGGTTGAGGGAGTCAAGGTGGTTCAGACTCGCCTCGGCGAGCCCGACGAAAACGGCCGCCGTCGTCCGGAAGTGGTCGCTGGCAGTGAGGAAGTGATTCCGGCCGATGCAGTTCTGGTGGCCTTCGGATTCCGTCCGAGCCCGGCCGACTGGTTTGACGAGTTAAAGGTTAACACCGACGACTCTGGCCGTGTCAGCGCTCCGGAGGAAGTGGAGTTCGGCTTCCAGACCAGCAATCCCAAGATATTTGCCGGTGGCGATATGGTCCGTGGTTCGGATCTGGTCGTAACGGCTATCTGGGAGGGTCGCCAGGCGGCGGAAGGTATCATGGATTACCTGGATATCTGACAGCCCCCGGTTTCATCCGGGTTGGAAGGGCGGCTTGCGGACGGCGGGCCGCCCTTTTTTATTGCCACAAACCGGGTATCATTGCCCTCCTAAACTTTGACAGACAGCAGACTGGGAATGCTATGACCGAGCTGAAAAATGACCGTTTCCTGCGTGCGCTGATGCGTCAGCCCGTTGATCGCACGCCAGTGTGGATGATGCGCCAGGCAGGTCGATACCTGCCGGAATACCGAGCGACTCGGGCCAAAGCCGGAGACTTTCTCAGTCTGTGCAAAAACACACCGCTGGCCTGTGAAGTGACGTTACAGCCGCTGGAGCGGTTCCCGCTGGACGCTGCCATCCTGTTTTCAGACATCCTCACCATTCCTGATGCGCTGGGGCTTGGCCTGTACTTCGAAACTGGCGAGGGCCCGAAATTCCGTAACACTGTCCGCTCCGCTGCCGACGTAGCCGCGTTGCCCAAACTCAATGCGGAAGTAGACCTGGATTACGTGATGAATGCCGTGTCCACTATCCGTGGTGCACTTAATGGCAGCGTTCCGCTGATCGGCTTCTCTGGTAGCCCTTGGACGCTCGCCACCTACATGATTGAAGGGGGCTCCTCCAAGGACTTCCGCGAGGCCAAGAAGCTGATGTACGGCCAGCCGGAGGTGATGCATCAGTTGCTGGACCATTTGGCGGACTCGGTGATTGATTACCTGAACGGACAGATTCGAGCCGGCGCCCAGGCGGTCCAGATCTTCGATACCTGGGGCGGCGTGCTGAGTAGTTGGGCGTATCAGGAGTTTTCCCTCAACTACATGAAAAAAATCGTCGCCGGCCTGATTCGAGAGAACGACGGGCATCGCGTACCCGTTATCCTGTTCACAAAGAATGGCGGCCAGTGGCTGGAGTCGATAGCGGAATCCGGTGCTGACGCGGTCGGTCTGGACTGGACAACGGATATCGGCAAAGCCCGTGCTCGCATTGGCGATCAGGTTGCCCTGCAGGGCAACATGGATCCGGCCATGCTTTACGCGCCGCCGGAGCGGATTCGCCAGGAAGTGGCCGATATCCTGTCCCGCTACGGCACCGGCCCGGGCCATATCTTCAACCTCGGGCACGGCATTACCCCGGACGTTGATCCGGAGCACGCCGGGGCGTTTATACGTGCGGTGACTGAGCTGAGTCCGGAGTATCACCTGCAAGACTGATGGTTGGGAATAGCGGGCGGTTGTTGGGGCTTTCCAGAACACGCCCGTAAATACGTCCATGTAGGGCTCGGTCGCGCCATCCCTGGCGCTCCACGGTTTTGGAAAGCCCCAACAACCGCCCTCTGTCCGACTTCTGCGTTAACGCTCCGCAGAGCCTCTGTTTGGTGTTAGCGCTAGATAGAAGCTTCTGTGCGGTCTATAGTCATAACAGACGAGACCGGTCAACAGGAGTAACCCTTGCCAACCAAAGCCCCCGAAAAACGCCGCTTCCACAGAATCTCCTTCGATGCCGAATGCGAACTGCATTGGCAGGACGAAGTGTGGGTGAGTGAGGTGTTGGATATTTCACTGAAGGGCGTACTGGTAAAGCGGCCGTTGGAGTGGAGGGTTCCGCTGAAGCAGCCTTGCGAAGTGATCATCCATCTCGACGATCACGAAACCGGGATCGTGATGGCGGTGGAGTTACGGCACATTGAGGAAGAGCGGTTGGGGTTCAAATGCCAATATATCGATCTTGAAAGTGCGACCCACCTAAAACGCCTGGTGGAACTGAATCTGGGGGACCAAGCGTTATTGGAGAGGGAGTTTGCACATCTGATTGATTGAGGCTAGGGATTTCCGGAGGTAACTGCGAAGCTGGTAGGCAGGATTGGAAGGGCCTTTCCAAAAATGTGCGGAGCCATGGATGGCGGAGCCCAAGCGCACATGGATGTGCTTGAAGCGTTTTTTGGAAAGGCCCTTCCAATCCTGCCCGGCACCAAAAAACCAGGCTAGAAACCAAGTCTCAAAGCTCCTCCAAAGCCGACAACGCATCACTAAGCTTGGTCACGGGAATAACCTTCATCCCCTCAATAGCCTTACGAGGCGCATTAGACTTAGGCACCAAAGCGCGGGTAAACCCATGCTTGGCAGCTTCGTAAATGCGCTCTTGGCCACTGGGCACGGGCCGAATCTCACCAGAAAGGCCAACCTCACCAAAGATCACCAGATCCTGGGGCAGGGCACGGTCGCGGAAGGACGACACGATGGCCGCAAGCAGCGCCAAATCCGCACTGGTCTCGTTAACCTTCACGCCGCCCACCACATTCACAAACACATCCTGATCCGACACATGCATGCCACCATGGCGATGCAGCACCGCCAGCAGCATCGCCAGCCGGTTCTGATCCAGGCCCACAGCAACGCGTCTCGGATATCCCCCCTGGGCCATATCCACCAGCGCCTGAATCTCCACCAGCATAGGCCGAGTGCCTTCCCAGACCACCATCACCACGCTGCCGGGAGCTGCCTCCTCGCCGCGGTTCAGGAAGATGGCACTGGGGTTCTTCACTTCCTTCAGGCCCTGTTCCAGCATCGCAAACACGCCCAACTCGTTAACCGCGCCAAAGCGGTTCTTGATGCCCCTCAGGGTGCGGTAACGGCTATCGCTGGAGCCTTCCAGCAGGATGGAACAGTCGATCATATGCTCCAGTACTTTCGGCCCAGCCAGGCTGCCATCCTTGGTAACGTGGCCCACCAGGAATAGAATGGTGCCGGTCTGCTTGGCAAAGCGGGTCAGGTAAGCTGCGCTTTCGCGAACTTGGGAGACACTGCCCGGAGCGGATTCCGACTCGGCGACATGCATAACCTGGATACTGTCCACCACCAGAATGCGCGGCTTTTCAGCCTCGGCAACCTGCATGACCCGCTCAACACTCGTTTCCGAGAGCATCTTCAGGTCTTTGGTGGGCAGCCCCAGGCGCTTGGCGCGCATGGCGACCTGCTGCAGCGATTCCTCGCCTGTGACGTACAGGGCTGGAACGCTGGACGCCAGGTGGCAGACCGCCTGAAGCAAGAGGGTGCTCTTACCAGCGCCAGGATGGCCGCCCATCAGGATGGCGGAACCTTCCACAAGCCCGCCGCCCAGAACGCGGTCAAACTCCTGCATGCCGGAGCTGATGCGCGGCTGTTCGGCAAGGCTGACGTCGTCCAGGCTTTTTACCTCTGAGAGACTGCCCGCAAAGCCCTCAAAGCGGGCGCCGCGGGCACCCTTGGCGTTGCCGCCACTGATGCCGCGGACCTCGCTGATCGTATTCCAGGCCTGGCAGGCAGTGCATTGCCCCTGCCACTTTGAATAATCCGCACCGCATTCGGAGCATACATAGGCGGTCTTTGCTTTTGCCATCAGGCCAGCTTCTTATACTTCATGCGCTGGGGCACCATGGCAGAGTCGCCCTTCCGCTTCTTGTGATCTTCATCGTATTCGCTGAAGTTGCCTTCGAAGTAGACCACTTCACCATCGTCCTCAAACGCCAGGATGTGAGTGGCCACACGGTCCAGGAACCAGCGGTCGTGCGAGATCACCAAAGCGGAGCCTGGGAAGTTGAGCAGGGCTTCCTCCAGGGCACGTAGGGTTTCCACGTCCAGATCGTTGGTCGGTTCGTCCAGCAGTAGTACGTTGCCACCTTCCTTGAGCAGTTTTGCCAGGTGAAGACGGTTGCGTTCGCCGCCCGACAGGTCGGCCACACGCTTCTGCTGGTCGGAGCCCTTGAAGTTGAAACGACCTACATAGGCTCGCGACGGGGTTTCGTAGTTACCGATCTTGATAATATCGTTGCCGTCGCTGAGCTCTTCCCAGACGGTGTTGTCGCCGTTCAGGTCCCGCATCTGGTCCACGTAGGCCAGTTTTACGGTTTCACCGACTGTGATGGTGCCGGAATCGGGCTTGTCGTAGTCGCCGATCATCCGGAACAGCGTGGACTTGCCCGCGCCGTTGCCACCGATGATGCCAACGATCGCACCCGGGGGCACACTGAGCGAGACGTCTTCGTAGAGCAGGCGGTCATCGAAGGACTTGCTGATGCCATCGATCTCAATCACCTTGTCACCCAGGCGAGGGCCTGGTGGGATGTATAGTTCGTTGGTTTCGTTGCGCTTCTGGAATTCCTGGGAGCTCATTTCCTCGAAGCGGGCCAGGCGGGCCTTGCTCTTGGACTGGCGGCCCTTGGCGTTACTGCGCACCCATTCCAGCTCGTGTTTGATGGTCTTCTGGCGAGACGCTTCCTGTTTGGCTTCAACTTCCAGGCGCTTTTCCTTGTTTTCCAGCCACTGGCTGTAATTGCCCTCAAACGGAATGCCCTGGCCGCGGTCCAGTTCCAGAATCCAGCCGGCCACGTTGTCCAGGAAGTAGCGGTCGTGGGTGATGGCAACCACGGTGCCGGTGTAGTCGTGCAGGAAGCGTTCCAACCAGGCTACAGATTCGGCATCCAGGTGGTTGGTGGGCTCGTCCAGCAACAGCATGTCCGGGCTGGACAGCAGCAGACGGCACAGCGCCACGCGGCGGCGCTCACCGCCGGAGAGGTTTTTTACCATGGCGTCCCAGGCCGGCAGGCGAAGGGCATCGGCCGCCACTTCCATCTTGCGCTCAATATCGTGGCCGTCGGAAGCCTGTATAAAGGCTTCCAGTTCGCCCTGTTTCTTGGCGAGGGCATCAAAGTCGGCATCCGGCTCGGCATAGGCGGCATAGACCTGATCCAGCTCCGCCAGTGCGTCATGGACGCCCGAGACCGCCTCATCGACGATTTCCTTGACGGTCTTGGCGTCGTCCAGTTCCGGTTCCTGGGGCAGGTAGCCGACGTTGATGCCGGGTTGGGGGCGGGCCTCACCAATGTAATCCTGGTCGATACCGGCCATAATACGTAGCAAAGTAGATTTACCAGCGCCGTTCAGGCCCAGTACGCCGATTTTCGCGCCTGGGAAAAAGCTCAGGGAAATGTCTTTGAGGATTTCACGCTTGGGCGGAACCACCTTGCCCACGCGGTTCATGGTGTATACGTAAGAACCTGTTTTACCAGTTTTGTCACTTTTCGACATGATCTATTTCGCCTTTAAGTAAGTCATAATGCGGCTTTGGTACTGATGATAAGCGCTCAAATCAGAAAAACAAAAAGTTAAGTTCTTCTTGTGCAAGTTCCTGTTCGTTACTATACTTAAAAAAGTAACGTTTCAGGGAAGATTAGTGTGGGTCATCAAGTTATCGAACAAGTGGTGAATGCTGCGCGAAGAAAGCTTCTTGTGCAAGACCTCATCCCGCTGTACTACCCAAACCTGTACGCCACCTTCGAACTCTCAGGCAAGGCCCTGCAAACCACCCAAAAGTATCTCGAGCACTTGGCCGTATTCGAGGATTTTCTCGCGTTCTCATCCATCGATCTGATCTCCCGCTTGGAGCAGCGTCCCAAATCGCAGTACCTGACGGATATAGAAATATCTCGGTTTGTGTCGGATGCGGGATTTAGCAAGGAAACCTTGATCAAAAAGTATGCGGGCATGCGCTTGCATGAAACCGCATATAAATTGGTTGGTAAGGTCCATGCGAGACAGCGTCTTGAAGCCGTGCGCGATTACCTAACTTTTCTGTACGACAAGTTTGGCGATCACTCGACGCGACGTGAAGCGGTTGACGATGTTCAGCGACGAATCAACCGCAAGATAAAAGCCGCCAGTCCCGGATGGAAAAAGACGCGAATCGAAGAGATAAAAGGGCTGAAAAGTTTCGAGCGAGATCGATTGTTGGAGGTCATGCATCCGGATAGTGCCGAGAATCCATTCGCAGATGGAGCAATTAAGCTGCGTAACTACATTATTCTGCTGTTAGGTCTCGATATGGGGTTGCGTCGTTCTGAAATGCTTCTGATTAAGACCAGCGATATTCACTGGAACAGTCGTCAACTCGCGGTGGTTAATCTTGAAGATGAAAGTATCGACCCGCGCAAGGTGGCCCCGCAATTCAAAACCCACGAGCGCATGCTGGTCATGACCGATGACCTGTATGAAGCGATCAGCGAATATGATTTGAAATATCGCTTCAGAAAAACTCGTAATGGCCCATCGCAGGCTAGAAAGCATCCTTTTTTGCTCGTGTCTCATAGAAAAAATGAAGGCAAGCCGCTGAGTATCAAAGCGTCGGATGGCGTTTTGCCCCGAGTTGGGGAAGTAGTGCCTGAACTGGCTAACATCCATCTCCATGTTTTGAGGCATGACTCGGTCTACACGATGCTCGAAAGCATGCGTGAGGATCTTGAAGCTCTCACACCAGAGGATCGCACAACTCAAGTTCAAAAGACCCTCACGTGGATGTTTGGGTGGAGTGAGGAATCGAATATGCCAGGTCTCTACGGGGCAAAATTTTGGAAAGACGAGGCAGATAGAGCGATGAAGAGGCGCTCCGAGAGGTTTAAAGCGATCCGTCAGAGTTTTGAGGCAGGATTTCGAGAAGGAGGTGCAGAGTGAATACCGTCGCTAATGCACTTCAAGCGCCAACGGACGATACCCTAGATGCTTGGTTGAACACGCCTCGCCTCGCCAAATGTGGAAGGTTGTTTACAGCCTCTGAGCCAATGTGGCGGCCTGACAACACAAACAAGTCCGTTAACTGGCAAGCCGCCATTGCGTGTGTTTCGCCTGGGTGGCAGCGATGGCTACATGCCACCTTGGCGTACCGCATGGTAGATGTTTCACAGGTGACTGTTTCAAACGTTGCCAGTGTATTGTCGCGTGCTGCGCAGGGAGGGCTTAATCCACTCAGGGAGGATCATCTGATGGAGCTGCGAGAGCGCTTTAACCGTGCAGAGTTTTCTAGTCTGGTCGGTTTCATGGGCTTTTGGCAGACCTGCGAGTCCGTCGAACAGCGCCCTTCGCAATCCCTGATCGATGCCTATAAAGCGCTTCCCAAGAAAAAAGATTCTAGCCCGGATTTCTCATGAAGAAGGTAGCATGAGGAAGGAAGAAGCGGCTTAAAGTGTTAGAATTCAAGTTCCTACACAAAAACCCACACTAAAAGCCGCTATCCAAAATGGTACCTCAAAAACT